>Ga0315285_10001516_pt1 | contig 24414 bp, 27 predicted proteins | sample YL17G09_36_MG_FD_203698 | JGI IMG/M metagenome (GOLD analysis project Ga0315285, IMG submission 203698) | Sediment microbial communities from Yellowstone Lake, YNP, Wyoming, USA - YL17G09_36 | ecosystem: Environmental > Aquatic > Freshwater > Lake > Sediment | place: USA: Wyoming | collected... | reverse complement strand
GCAACGAATTCATCGCTATGCTCAAAGATTCGGCGCTCGTATCAGCTACAGGCTTTGTCCACGAGTTGATGTGGCGGGCTACCAAAGTCGGGCGCGCCCAATTTCACAATCTGGAAGCATTGATCGTTGCGGCTGTCTTCTATTGGATCATGACATTGGTCTTTTCTTATTTTCAGAACCTTCTCGAAACCCGCATGTCCCGAGGAGAGAGATAACCTATGGCACCGATTATCAAGATAACTAACCTGGACAAGTATTTTGGCCGGATTCACGTTTTGAAAAAAGTCTCCCTCGAAGTTGAAAACAAAGAAGTTGTCTGCCTGATCGGGAGAAGCGGAGCCGGGAAAAGCACGCTGCTGCGCTGTATCAACTTCCTGGAAGAGCCTTCAGCCGGTGTGATCGAGGTGGACGGTCTGCAAGTCCATGCGGACGTAAAAGGCAATAAACGCCGCCAAATGATCCACGATCTGCGCATACGCACCGGTATGGTCTTCCAGGAATTCAACCTGTTTCCGCACCTGACGGTAATCGGGAACGTCATGGAAGGACCGGTGACTGTCAAGGATATGGACAAAGCGCAGGCAGTCAAGATTGCCGAGATAAACCTCGAGCGCGTCGGCATGACCGCCAAACGCGATGAATACCCCAACCGGCTATCGGGCGGGCAAAAACAGCGCGTTGCCATTGCGCGCGCCCTGGCAATGGAGCCAAAGGTGATGCTTTTTGACGAGCCTACCTCCGCCCTTGACCCTGAATTGATCGGCGAAGTACTGGAAGTGATGAAAACACTGGCCAACGAGGGTACAACCATGTTGGTCGTTACCCACGAAATTGAATTTGCCCGCGATGTCGCTGACCGGGTCATCGTCATGGACGAAGGCGAACTTATCGAGCAGGCAACACCATCACAGTTATTTAGCAACCCTAAACACGCTCAGACGCAATCCTTGCTCGAACGGTATCGCTCGGGAAAATCAGCAAAACAAAAGAAGTGAGCCAACCTCAATTGCCGGGCGCTGACTCTTTCAAAAAAGACAAATGCCCATCACCTTACAAGCAGCAATTCTCAATATAGAAAAAGTAGCAGAGGAAACCCTATGCAAGGTGGGGCAGGTGTCCTAATCTGGCAATCAAAGCAATTCTCAGTATAGTATTACTCTTCAGAAACTACACCAACCGCGAAGATTTTTGGGGATATTTACCGCGAAGCAAGCTAAGGCCGCGAAGATTTAATGGCTTTTCTTAGCGTTCTTTGCGGGCTTCGCGGTGAGATTTTTTGGTTGCGGCTGGAGGCCGCGCTATGAATAAGACTGTGGATATCCAATTTCAAAAAACGGCCAGAAATTCACATCGAGTGGTACAATGTAGCCAAATACGGGCCGCTCTTGTCGTTCAGGTGGGAAAAGTCCGTCAAAAAATTCTCATAATGAGAATTGCTGTTTGTCAATAACGTTGCCGATTTGTCGGTGTAAATCTAGATTATAATAACGACAAGAAGGGCCATATTTGCACCACTCCGCATGGGACCAGCACGGGGATTGGAGCATTTGGTGGATCGATATCTCAAAATTCTATTATCCGAGTGAGGTTTATGATGATTCGTGATGCTGAAGTTCACGAGTTCCTTCTACGACACCTGCAGGCGATCCAAGATAACGATGTGCAGACTTACCGAGCGACCTCGGCTGAAGATCTGACTGTCTATGAGTGGTGGGTCACACCGCACCGGATTGACGGACTGCCGTTCCATGAGTTTATGATAAACGCTGATGCCCAGCGTAGCACGGTCTTCGGCTCGGAGGGGCAGAAGGAAAAACAAAGTCTCCCCACGCGCTTCGACCTTTCAAACCTGCACATCCAGCGTTATGGCGATTTCGCCATTGCCAGTTACACCCTTCTTATCAGTACATCCCTGCCAGATGGTGAACAGGTGGTGGCACACAACGAGAGTCGGGTGATGGTCAAAATCGACAGCGAGTGGAAGGTAGTGCATGTTCACAAGTCACCGGCCTGGCATGCGCCGCACGTTGCAAATTAAGTGACAGTAGTGAACTATGAACTACCAGGCGGCTAGCCGCGCTTATAAGCCTGGTTAGAATAGCCTGATTTGAACAGTTACCTCTGGCTTGCCAGCCCACCGGCGGTCTCACCGCCATCGGCGATGATAGCCTGTCCGGTAATGTAACTGGCGTCATCGGAGGCCAAGAAGGCAAACACCGCAGCCATTTCTTCGGGCCTGGCCATTCTCCCGAGGGGGATCTTGCTTGCACAGTCACGCATCATCTCGGGGGTGTACTCAGCTTCCTGCATGGGAGTCAGGACGTAGCCCGGGCAGACCGCGATCACCCGCACGCGGGGTGCCAGCTCCAATGCCATCGAGCGCGACAACTCGATTACCCCGGCTTTTGAGGCGTTATAATCGGCGTAGTAGTGGTAGCCCATGAATCCGCTGGTGGAGCCCATGTTTATGATCACCCCACCATGCTCGGAAGCCAACATGCGCCGGGCGGCCTGCTGGGCAACATAAAACAACCCGGTTAGGTTCACATTGAGGATATTCTGCCATTCCTCTGGTGTGATGTTCATGAAAGAATGGCGGATGCTGATCCCGGCGTTGTTGATCAGCACATCCAGTCCTTGCCACATTTGGTCCAACTGTTCGAAAACGCGGTTTACATCTTCCAGAATCGCGACGTCCGCTAATATGGTTTTTTTCAACTGTGGAAGCTCTTCCTTAATCTTTTCCAAAGCAGCAGAATCGCGATCTAAAACCGTTACCCGCGAGCCTTCCTCCAAGAAGCGCTTCGCAGTAGCCGCGCCTATCCCGCGGGCTCCGCCAGTTATGAGCACTCGTTTACCCAATAAATTACGCATAGAAGCCTCCTCTTTTATTTATTTACCGAGTTGTCTAACTGAGAATTATAAGCTATGTTATAAGTTGAGGATTCAACTCACAAGTGCAACATTAGGGTCGTCAAGAGAGGTAAGCTGGTGTAGGATAAGTGCTTCTCAGACACCCAAGTCAAAGGAGCACTATGAGCATCTACACACAGCTTACCCAGGAACAAAGATACCAGATTTATGCGTTGTTGAAAATGGAGTAAACTGATACAGAGATCGCAGAGGCGATTGGTGTACATCCGTCAAGCATTGGTCGAGAGATCAAGCGAAACCATGGACGACGTGGATATCGACCAAAACAAGCCCACTATAAAGCGATGAGCAGGCGCAGGAAAGCCAGAGAACGAATAAGTCCTGAGGTATGGGCATTGGTTGAATATCTGGTTAGACGAGATTGGAGCCCGGAACAGGTCTCGTGCCGATTGAAAGTTGAACGAGGCATTCGGGTGAGCCACGAATGGATCTACCATTATATTTGGGCTGACAAACGTACAAGCGAAAGCGTACCCTGTGGGGGCGGAGACTTGTATTGGCATCTTCGCTGCCAGAAAAAGCACCGAGGAAGCTGAGATACTCACGGGTGGAGCTGTTTTTCGCCAACAACCCTCTATATGCCGGACCAGTTCGCTCTCGGAGAGGAGCGGATCGGGCAGATCCAGTTTGCGTTTCAAGCGAAGTCTTTCAGGGATGTCAGCATAGAACTCTTCTACACTTTCTGCACCAACCGCATGAAGCATTTCCTCTTTTATGGAAGGGACAGAATTAGGAATATATGGGTAGACCATAGTCTTCTTATTACTCATGATTCATTCCTTTAGATGATGGGTGAGACAGACACGAAATTGAGAGGTAAAAAGTGAAGATCAGCACTTCACGCAAAGTGGTCGTACTAAAATCAAGGAGACCAGATAGAAGACATCAGAGGATATGGTGATTCTTCCTCCTGGTGGCGCAGAGCATATTTTCAGACGGGAAGACCTTTCAAAATGATCTCTCCGGATAGACGAGCTGATTTCGGTTACTCAGCATCGATTCAGCAACAGCGCACTTAATATAATCCTGCTCCCGGCGGAGGATAAAATCGCAACCTCCAGACTCCGGGAGTTTTTTCACTCACGTCAGAAAATGGGGTCACGATCAGAATCCAAGTGCGTCCCGGACGCAGCGGGATGGGGTTATCCTTTTCATCCAGTAAGGCAATCGGACGGCGGAAGCCGGTCTTCTTTTCGTATTCACCGGACAGCGTACTCCATTTGAGCTTTAATAACTGCGCATCGCGAAATAAAAGTCCATCTCCACGCTCACCTTGTTGAAGATATATATCGATGATGGTTGGCTCGATCACTTCGTGATCAGTGAAGAGAACAATGACATTCTCGAAGAAAAGCTGGCGACCGGTCAACCGATCGGTATCCACATGGAATACGGTGTCCTTGCTGGCATTGTCCACGTAACGGAGCCAGCCTTGATAGAGCGGGTCATAAACCCACCTGGATTGATTAAGCTGCGAGAAAAATACATCAATCTGTGTGACCGGCTGACCGACAGAGGGTACCTGATCCGAAAATACATTACTTGCATAATCAAAGTCGGAACCCCGCCTGGCTCCATTTTCTTCGGAGATCTTAATCATACGGGAAATATCCAACATACTACCTATGCCACCGTCTCCCTCTTTGAAAACCAAGGCACAAGGAGGTACTTTATCGAGGATCTCATCGGTGACACCCGCAAATACCAAACAGCTATCCTGAAAAAAGTCATGGATATGAATATTGACCAGGCGCGCTGAACGCACAGGACCTACCTGACCAGCGATAGGCTCGTCATTGACAACCGGAGTCGCGGTATCAGGCAGGAGGAGGCCGGCATCACGCAGACGGTCATCAGCGGTTATGGTCACCAGGTCAGTGAAGCCGCTGACTGGATCAGCGTCGCTATCCAGGTTCTCGTAACCGATATTCTGAAGGGTGAAGCTCATCCCCTCAGGTCTGACAAATTCAATCTTATACGCAGCATTCATTACCACATTAAACCCAAAGTAACCGTTGGAATCAGTCGTAGTTCGCTGAACGAGGTGACCATCAGTGTCGCAAAGATTGATACACACACCCCCTACCCCCGGCTCATAGGGCTGCTGGATGCCATCAGCGTTCTTATCCAACCAGACCCGGTTGCCCAGGATCAAACCGGTTTGGACAAACGGTTCGGTGCGCACATCGCAACCACCAGTTACAGGAACCTCCTGGAAAGGGAACCGACTATAGAAAACTGCCAGAAAGCGAGTGGTACCGACTGCAATCATATATTCGAATACCCAAGGCGAAAATGAAAGTCCAGCTTGAGGGCGAGCCTCGGAGGGGAAATGGGGGATCGAGATCAGCAGGGCGGGTTGTTTTAACAGGGTAGGATCCGCGACTGACAGACCGGTCAAAGGATTGACATCCGGAGGGAAATCTTCCTGGTTTGGACCGAAGACAACCGGGGCAGCAGTCGGCTGCGGTGTGGAAGTGGTGGTCGCAGTTGGAAGAGACGCCAAAACGTTCTCACCGGTTGCAGATATGAGAGATGAGGAAGTGGCAAAGATCCAGGGTGTTGGAGTAGTATTGGTCAGAGTCGAGGTTACAGAATCACACGAATTAAGCAGGAACGCTATCAGAATAATTCTCGTGATCGGGATGGATCCACATTTTCCAAATATCGCACGCATGTTCATACCTCTCGAATAGCTAAAAAGAGTCAGGCTGATTATACCGTCAGGAGGGAGGAACAGTGGGGAGGCTTACAAATCCGTTAATGATATCTGCAAAAACCGATGAGGTATCAGCGGCAAAGTATCTTTTATCAATCGAGCCAGAGTACACTGCATTTCTCTGATCAGTTGGTTAATATTTGTTTCTTTGGATCCGGCTTTGAAAACCAGGATCATAAAGTTGATTTAGATACATATTTCCTATATACTATTCCCAATCATCTGGAACATAGCGACGAGTCCGTTTAATTTCTCCTTGCCGCTTTTTCTCGCTTATCCGGGCAGCCCTGGCGGTGAGGCTCGGGCGGGTTGCTTTACGAACTTTCGGCTTCACAAGTGCTTTCCGGATTAAAACGATCAACCTTTGGATGGCATTCAGCCGGTTCTGCTCCTGGGTACGATAGCGCTTAGCTTCTATGATCAAAATGCCGTCACCGGTCATCCGCCTGCCAGCCAGCCTGGTCAATCGCTCTTTGACATCCGGCTGTAAAGAGGGGGAGCTGCGCACGTCAAATCGAAGTTGAACAGAGGTCGCAACCTTGTTCACATTCTGGCCTCCCGGTCCGGATGCGCGGATGAAGTCAAACTGGATCTCGTGCTCAGCGAGGGAAAGGGATTGTGTGATCTCGATCATGCGATAAGTATATCAAAGGTAAGAATACGATGATGCGATGCACATGCATTCCATTTTCGAACTACCCCCATTCGCAAACTCAATCAGATAATATTTAACCTTGGCCTGTAATTCAGGGCTTCAGCCAAGTGGACGATAGAGATACCCTGCACGCCAGCCAAATCGGCGATGGTGCGCGCCAATTTAAGGATGCGATGATACGCCCGCGCCGATAGCTGCATCTGATTCATGGCGGCCTGGATCAGGCTCCTCCCGGCTTCGTCCACCGCACAAAACTGCCTGATTTCGGCAGGGCGAGACAATGGCGACAGGGTCTCAGGCCTCGGTCGTTTGGGCGGCGCTGCTCTGGCTGGTTTGCTTCTGGCATTGGGCAAGAGCTTTGAGGAGGCGAGCCAGTAAGCCGTCACGTTTCCATTGGTGGTAGTAACGGTAACAGGTGGAGTAGGATGGGCAGCCGGCGGGCAGGTCATACCAGGCCCGGTTGTTGGTAAGCTTCCAGAGGATGGCTTCGATAACATTGCGATAGTCAGCCGAAGGGCGGCCGCGGGAGGTGGGAGGCGGCTGGGGAGGGAGTAAAGGTTGAACGACGCGCCACTGCTGCGGGGTGAGGCGCATGGGATTTTTTAATAAAAAAATATCATTATCATTTTCGGAGGAACGAATACCCAATGCCTCGGACAAAGCCTTGGACAAGGCGCCGGACAAGCTTTCCAAGGAGGCATGTTTGGCTCTTTCGGCCAGGAGAGCACGGCGCATGCGAATCAGGCGTGCCAGACGGACAGCCATGCGGCTATACATATCGAGGGTCCGTATATGTTCCTTTATTGTGCGATCATTTTGGCCGTATTCAAAGATGCGATAACAAAGGTAGCGCACGAGGATGATCTCATCAGCAAGATCGCCAATTGTATTTTCCTGGAGGTCGCGGCGATCCTCGTCGGTAAAGAAGCGATTATAGGGCGAGGCAGAGATGGGGGGTGGGGTATCAGGTTTATGGGTGGGCATCAGGCTCGGTTACCTATAAAGGTAGAACATTTGTAACAGACATATATACGGGTATTGACATTAATGCCCCTTGTATATAGGGATTATAGTAAGCAGTATAACATTATTCTATAGGAAATGCCAGAGTATCAGGCCACAATTTATATTATCAAGATTGGGGATACACTGGCAATGCGTTCCAGACAGACTATTCAATTGCTGCACCCCCTATGTTCACTTATGACCTTTTCTGTCCCCTACATTAACCCTCAGCACCCCCGCAGGGAAAATTCGGTATTTTCCAAGTTGGAGAAATTAATATTTGTATGGCTTATTACACTCGTGCTCACCTTCACCATGGACGCTTTACCCTGGGGTTGCTTCGCGAAGCCAAGCCGTTAGCCCGCTCATACCACCATAATCAGGCTTGCAAGACCGTCAGGGAAGGGCTATTCTACGTTTATGAAGTTTGAATGGGATAAGAGAGAGAATCAAGCCAACATTGAAAAGCATGGATTAGACTTTGCTGATGCTCACAAGGTTTTTGAAGCCCCCATGCTGGTAAAATTAGACGAACGGAAAGATTATGGCGAAGATCGCTGAATTGGAATTGGATTGATGGACATGCGCGTTGTAGTGATAGTATTCATTGAGCAGAAAGAGAACACCATTCGAGTTATTTCTTTCCGAAAAGCCACAACTGATGAGCGTAAACAATATGAACAAGCCTACAAAGACGAATTTGGAACGCTTTGATGCAATGAGCGATGAGATGATTGATACTTCAGATATTCCGCCCCTCACCGAAGAGTTCTTTACTACTGCGAAATGGCGAATGCCAAAGCCAAAAGTAAAGGTAACGGTGGAAGTTGAACCCGAAGTGGTGGAATGGTTTAAAGCGCAGGGCGAAAACTACCAACGCTATTTAGCAGCCGCCCTTCGCATTTATGCGCAAGCACATCAAGCGTTCAAAAAGTAAGGAGCGGGCTAATACCGGCTGCACCCTGACCGTATTCGGCGCGGGTATGCAGGCGCGATTTGCAAAATTTCGTGCTATGATGAGTCTGTAATCTTGTCAGAATCGGCGGCAGGTGAGCCACACCGTTGGTACGCCAAATGGCGGCTGAGCACCTAGTTGGGCAGTTCACGTTATTCAGGAGTAATGTATTATATGTCCGATGAAATGCTAAACCTGCGAATTGTTGACGCAATAGAAAGAATATGGAAAAGCATTTTGGCGATTCGCGAGTTCGCTAATCAATTTCTACGATTTCAGTCGTATCTTTTGCCACATGAATACAACAACGTCATATCAGGAAAAGGCAAGAAAACTGTTCCGCAAATGAGTCAACAAGAATTTTATAGTCGAGTGCGGGAAATCACATCGGAGGTGGAAATTGTGCGCCCACTTGTCGGGGAAACCATCTGGCTACTCTACAATATCTATGAGGTCTTTGCAATTCGCCAAGCGGTAAAAGTTTTAGAAGGGCTTGAAAAAGAAAAACTCTTTGCCTGGAATCAAGACTATAAAGGTAAACCTGACTTCGCTATACAAAAACTACTGAGTAATATTTTTGCCGAGCAGGAATTAATAGAACTAAATGCAAGCGATGGGCTTGGCACAACGGCTCGGATTATGGGTACAATCGAAACACAAATTTTAAACGAGATGAATGACTGGGTATTCAATCGCCATTTTCGTAAACCAAAATTTGAGAAACAGCAATCCATTCTAAATTCAACTATAAACTTCAATCTAGATGGTGACTTAATAAGCCATGATAAGATAATTAAGAAAGGTGGCACAATGTCAGTTTTTGACCAAAGAAACCAAAAAGTTGGGTATCAGTATAATGCCGCAGGAAATATAAAATTTGAATCTGTAACAAATCGTACAGAGTTAATTGCGGAATTAGAAAAATTAAAGAATGAGATAATCAAAGCAGTTGAATCAAAAGTGATAAACGATGAAACTGCAACGGATGTCAAGTACCAATTGACCAAAGCAGTTCTACAATCACAAAAACCTCAACCTGACAAGAAAATAATGCTGGAAAATATTAATGGTGCAAAAACATTGCTAGGTGGTGTTTCGTCAGCCGTAAACTTAGTAACAGCCTTTGTCAAAGCGGCTGATTTGATAGAGAAATTCTTCTAAGTCAAAACACTGCCCAACAAAGCGTGCTGTCCCTACGCTTCGCTTCGGCGGCTGGGACTGCGTACCGTACGGCATTTTCACCTGTGCCTGCGGCACGGTGCAGGCAAGCATTTTTCTGGCTTCGAGTTTTTCCTGTTCTCAAGCAGAGTCCACGCCCGCCCAGCCACCGTTACCCACAGGGTACGCCCTTCGGGCTCCCACAGGGCACTTCGCGGTCGCAAACCGTTGGCACGCCCCTTGCAAAAAGAGAGTAATTTTTTAATCATGTTGAAACGTGGTGAGGTTCTTGTAGCGATTATCAACAAGCAATTGGATTTTGCCATATTGCGTGAAAAACTTTGGTATCGGATTCCTGTAAGCAGTGTCGAGAAATGGATTAAAGAGCGATGGTCTCCAAAGTGGTTAGCGTTTTACCAAACAAAAGCGTTTGGAGTAGAGAAGCACGCTATAAACTATTTTGCTGAAGTTCTTGATATTCGTGAAGTCCGTCGCTGGCAATTGTTTCCTGACGAGCCGCACGATGATAAAAGCAACTGGCGATATTATCAAATTTTCGTCAAGTCAGTTCAGCCATTGCCAAAGCCAATTTACAGCCGAAGGTATCGAAGGATTATTTTCATTCCAACAACTTGGGAAAAGTTTATGAAGGCAACCGAGATAAATGACCTTTTCGATGATAGTCCGCTTGAAGATAAATTGTGGGCGGAATTCAAGCGGCATCACATTCCAGCAGAAAGGCAAGAGTTTGTCGTTGCCAGAAAAAATGACTACGCTTTAGATTTTGCGGTGTATTGCGCCAAAGGTAATATTGACGTAGAAACGGATGGTGATTTCTGGCATGCCAACCCTGAAAAAGCAGAAAAAGATAATTTGCGTGACCATGATTTGAATACAGAAGGCTGGAAAGTTCTACGGTTCAGTGAAAAGCAAATTCAAGAGCAAGCCGCCAGTTATTGTGTTGGAACTGTTGTTGAAAATATCAACAATCTTGGCGGAGTGGATGAAGGTAAAGTTATTCCACGAAAGATAAACCTTGATAGTGGTTCTTATCAGCCATCGTTGTTTGATGGTCTTAAAAAGGCAGGCGAGTCTTAAAGTCAAGAGCGTGCCAACACAGCGTGCAGCGGACGGCTGGGACTGCGTAGCGTGCGGCATTTTCAAGCATTTTTCTGGCTTCGAGTTTTTCCTGCTCCCAAGCAGAATCCACACCCGCCCAGCCGCCGCTACCCACAGGGCGCTTCGCGGACGCAAACCGTTGGCACGCCCCTTTCGTAATAGTCGGGGAATCTAATTTAGTGTAGATAGTGTAGAATCGTCCGTGGTAGATAATCTTTGAACAGGACAGAAAACATGAATAATAAAATATATTTTGGTGACAATTTGCTAATTTTACAAAGTCTTCCATCCGAATCTGTGGACTTAATATATATTGATCCTCCGTTCAATACTGGCAAAGTACAAGGGCGCACTCAAATAAAAACAATTCGCTCTGAAAATGGAGACCGTGTTGGTTTTCAAGGCAAAAGGTACGATACTATAAAAATCGGGACAAAGTCCTATTCTGACTTATTTGATGATTTTCTAGCATTCCTAGAGCCAAGACTAAAAGAAGCATATCGAATATTAGCCCCTAATGGTTCAATGTATTTTCACATTGACTATCGTGAAGTACATTATTGCAAAATATTACTAGACACAATTTTTGGACGTGAAAGTTTTTTAAACGAAATAATATGGGCATATGATTATGGTGCGCGCTCTAAAAGCAAGTGGCCTACCAAACACGACAATATTCTTTTATATGTAAAGAATCCTGATGACTACATCTTTAATTACGATGACATAGAGCGCATACCTTATATGGCACCTGGATTAGTCGGACCAGAAAAAGCAGAGCGTGGAAAAACCCCCACAGATACTTGGTGGCATACAATTGTCCCCACTAATGGTAAAGAGAAAACTGGTTATCCGACACAAAAACCATTGGGCATTCTAAAAAGAATTGTGCAAGCATCAAGCCCACAAAATGGAGTCGTATTAGATTTTTTCGCGGGCAGTGGAACTACTGGAGGAGCGTGTTTGGAACTTGGGAGACGGTTTATTTTAGTAGATAAAAACTCAGAAGCGTTAGAAGTAATGGCGAGACGATTTGATGGAGTGCCAAATATAGAATGGGTGGGTTTCGACCCCAAACCTTATCAAAAAGTTGTTTTACAACAACAAAACGCACCTGTTCAAGCAACCCTATTTGATTAAGGCATAAAGGAATTACTATGGCAAATGACATCGAACTCGAATCCTTGTTCGCTATCGCAAAATCCCTTAAGAGCAGTTACATTCGAGAGGAAAGTGTAGACCCTTGGGTAAATAGCCCTTTTGCATGGATAAAATCAAGACCATCTCGTCAAGTTGGCAAAATTGGTGAGCAGTTAGTTGCGGAATGGTGCAAACAAAAGAAGTTTGTTGTTTCAAAAAGTGGGGATTCTGAATCTGATTTAGTACTTAATGGGCATCGTATTGAGATTAAATTTTCGACATTGTGGGAAAGTGGCGTTTACACTTTTCAACAATTACGCGACCAAAATTATGAATATGCTTTTTTGCTTGGAATATCTCCTTTTGCGGCGCATGGCTGGATTGTATCAAAGCATATTCTTCGGCAACATGTGATAGGGCATACACCTCAACACGCTGGTAAAGCGGGGGCAGATACTTTCTGGACAACATTTCCCGCATCTAATCCCCCTGATTGGCTCTCGCCGCTTGGCGGTACAATGTCGCAGGTTTATCAGGTTATGATACAGGAAATCGGGAAAAAATAAAAAACATTCTAATTCAAAGAGCGTGCCAACACCGCGTGCAATGGACAGTGGGGATTCGCCTGCTAAAATGATTTTTTTCTACTCCCAAGCAGAGTCCCGTTTCGACGGGGAGTCTATGTCCCGCCCCACTGCCATTAACGCCGGCCGTTGGTGATAAAGTGACGATAAAAAATGTACCTTTGATGGATTTAAACCTAAAACCGCCAGGTTAATCACCCTCCCCTCACCGAAAGCGCAGGGTATTGAATTGGATTGGGATTTGCTATATACTACTAATAATTCGCTGCCTAATGCCTATATTACTGCTAATTACGCAGTACCCTGTAATTTCGGTGATCAGACCGCAACGGCTCATAAGCTGTTGAGCCGCCAAATGGCGGCTGAGCACCTAGTTGGGCCGCTATGCGCCAAGCAGATTTTTTACCAGAGTTGAGTATGCCCGTGATGGCGTAGGAGGAACCAAATGAGCACAAAACATCAGACCATACCAGTTCACTTGCTACATGTCAGCATATTGCTCTCCATTAGCCTAGTAGTCTCAGCGTGTGGGCCGGGACAGTTATTCGGACCAACGCTTACACCAACACCAACCCTTACACCAACTCCAACCCTTACACCTACACCAACTCCAACACGCACACCGCTCCCCACGGCCACTATTACGCCAATACCCACCGCCTGTGCCAACGGCGCGCCCCCTGGGCACTGGCTCTTAATTGTTAATAATTATACGAGTAATAAAACACTTAGCATTGATGGCAAATCCTATCCAATCACGCGCGGTGAAAACAGAATCTTTCTCGCGGCTGGGAAAGAACATGCAGTATTGATCTTCGGTAACACCATCAACTTCACAGGTGAACCGTGTGGAGAAAACACCCTAAATGTGCGGTAGTCACTTTAGGGACGAGAGGTCTGGCCTGCAAGGTTGCGTGAGTCTCTCGCCTGTTTGGAGCATAATGGCTTTGCCAGCGGAAAGAAAAGTTCAAGCCTCGGGTGTGGGGCTTTGATCCAGGCCAGCGAATTGCGCCCAACACCGACTCCAGCGGGCAACGGCTCTGCCACTCGCGCGCAGGCGCGATTTGCCAGAAATGGCGCGAAAATGAGAAGGAGTCTCGCCGGTCCCGCCGCTGCCGTCGAGCCTTCTCATTAGGGTCACAGTTGCTATTATGAAGAGTATAAAATTGTATCCGAGCTGGATTTGAACCTAAAACCGCCAGGTTAATCACCCTCCACTCACCGAAAGCGCAGGGTATTGAATTGGATTGGGATTTGCTATATACTACTAAAAATTCGCTGCCTAATGCCTATATTAATTTCGGTGATCAGACCGCAACGGCTCATAAGCTGTTGAGCCGCCAACTGGCAGCTGAGCACCTAGTTAGCCCGCTTGCAGATTTTTTAACAAGTAAGGATGACAAAATGAGCTTCCACATTTCACGTCAAGTTTGGCTGTCGCTGACTATCCTTGTGTTGCTCGCGACAGCGTGCCTCGTGCCCCAGATTGTGACCCAGACTGTACCAGCCAAATCTACCACCGCCCCGCCAGCAACGCAGACTGTACCAGTCGTCACTGTACAAGCCGAAGTTAACACCCCGCCAACGCCTACCTCAACCAGACAATGCCGCATCGCCTACTCTGAGAAGACGGGCACCAACATCAATGACATCTACGTCACGGACTGCGACGGCTCCAACCGATGCTGGGTGACCGAGGGGCGCATTTCAACCGGCCACGAGCCGGCCTGGTCGCCTGATGGACAACGGTTAGTTTTCGATGAAAATCAGAACCTGGAGTTTGACACGGTGCCAGCTTACCTTTACATCATCAACGCCGATGGCACCAACCGCACCCAAATCGTCGCACCCGACAGCCCAGCGGAGGGCGACTTCCCGGTGTGGTCACCTGACGGTAGTCGCATTGCTTGGGAGTATGGGTGTGAGATCATGACGATCCGCCCCGATGGCTCCGATATAGTCACGGTATTGGCTCATCGCGAACTAAGCGGCGCAGGCGATCCGGAGATGTGCGCGAATAGGCCTATGTGGTCGCCCGACAGCCAACGATTTGCCTTCACCACATTTCCCCTTGCAGCCCATCATGACCCGACGATCCCCGGTCCGTACGAATATCGCTTCTACGTCGTCAACGCCGACGGAACCGGATTGACTGAGCTAGTCTCTTTCCAACTGGCCTACCCCCAGCTGGGGGGAGTTGCGGACGTGAATGTGTTTTGGTTGCCCAATGGTCGCCAGGTAGCACTTGAGGTGAGCGAGGGCGAAAGGACCCAGCGCTATCAGATGAACGCCGACCGCAGCGGCGAGATGGTGGAGATCGACTCGATTCCCGAATCGTGGCGCCCGTGGTACTGGCCGCAATGGGACAAAGGTAGGTAAATGGGTTGTTGTATGACATCACTCACAAAGCGGGCTAACAACCGCTTGCACACCGACTCGGCGCTCCGCTGCGCTTCGCGGCGCAAGTGAAGCGCAAGCTGTTGGTTATAAAGTTACGATAAAAAAATGTACTCGTATAGGATTTGAACCTAGAACCGCCAGGATAATCACCCTCCACTCACCGAAAGCACAGGGTATTGCATTGGATTGGGATTTGCTATATGCTACTAATAATTCGCTGCCTAATGCCTATATTACTGCTAATTACGCAGTACCCTGTAATTTCGGTGATTAGACCGCAACGGCTCATAGGCTGTTGCCCCTTGCGCCCCCTGCGCTGCGCTTCGGGCTTGCTACGCGAGGGGTGCTACGCGAAGCCGCCAAACGGCGGCTGAGCACCTAGTTGGGCGGCAACAAGCCGAGTATTTCCATTTTGAACAGAAAATGAGTAAGAATGACCAAAAAAGTTATCGTTGTTACTGGAGCAAATAATGGCATCGGTTTTCACATGACCAAGACGCTACTTGAAAATGGATACTGTGTAGTCGCTTTGGACATCTCCGATGAAAACCTTACCTCTCTCAAGTATGCCTACCCCGAACAGATACTTGTTTTTGATTGTGACGTTAGCGATGATGTGCGTGTCAGAGATACCATTTCTACGGTGGTAGAAAAGTGGGGGCAAGTTGATGTTTTGGTCAATAATGCTTGCATAGCTATTTTCAAGCTTTTTGAACAGAAGCCTCTCGAAGAAACTCGCAGAGAGTTTGAAGTCAACTATTTTGGATACGTGAATACAATCGCGGCTGTGCTTCCCTACATGAAAGCTAAGGGGAAAGGTATCATCCACAACGTGAGTTCTGGAGTAGGAATTACTGGCTTTCCTGGAATCTATGGTTATGCTTCAACCAAGGGTGCTATCGAGTCACTGACTCGGACTCTGGCTTTGGAGTTAGAAAAATACGGTATCTGTGTCAACCTTATGCATCCACCCTTAACAAATACAAAATCTGCATCTCCATTGGGTATACCCGTGCAAGCAATGGATGACCCAGCTCGTGTCGGACGCAACTTAGCGAAGCAAATCCTTTCAACCAAATCTGTTATTGCTTCAGACTTTCGCACAGCGGTTTATCTCTTTTTCGCCTATCGTTACCCGTTGGCATTAGGAAGACTCTTTGCTAAACTTACAGAGAGTTCAAGAAGCCAAGAAACATGAGCGAGTTTGCCGCCCAACACCGGCTCCACCTGACCGCCTTCGGCGTGGGTATGCATCGCGCGATTTGCCAGAAATGGCGCGGAAATGGAGTGAATCTCGCCAGTCCCGCCGCTGAGCCTTTTCATTAGGTTCACAGTTGCTATTATGAAAAGTATAAGATTGTATCCGAGCTGGATTTGAACCTAAAACCGCCAGGTTAATAACCCTCCACACACCGAAAGCGCAGGGTATTGCATTGGATTGGGATTTGCTCTATACTACTAATATAATTCGCTGCCTAATGCCTATATTACTGCTAATTACGCAGTACCCTGTAATTTCGGTGATTAGACAGCAAGACTACAACTCCGGTAGTACCATCAAAGAGCTGCTGAGCCAAAACGTTAACCCGCTCATACCAGAGGCGTGACAGATTAATTACTATGGTTAACGTTTGCATCCAGTATGCTCTCTTTAATAATTAGCTATTAGCACAACCAGAAAACAAAGGAGAATAAAATGTCCACCCCAGAATCCCCCCAACCTCAATTACGCAAGCGACCGTATCTTTTAAGAACCATGCTCAAATTGTGGATGATGTTCAGCGCAATGTCAGCATATATTTATCTCCGTTCCCTTTCAGGGGTATGGATCGCTATTTCTGTGCTGCATCACCCGGCATGGGCAGTCCCGTGGTTGGGTCTCTTATCTATCGTGAACTTCGTGTGTGTCGTCGCGATCTGGAAATGGAAGCGGTGGGGGATGTACGGGTTGGCTGCTTCAGCCACTGTGATCTTCATCATCACAATGATAAGTCTCAACTTTTTTACTGCAATCATTTCGGTTAGTGGTGTGATCATTATTGGTCTTTTGGTTCGCCAGGTTTGGAGTCAATTGGATTAGATCAAGACAATATGCGATAACCTAACACTCCAATAAATAATAATCGCGATCGTAAGATGCGGTCTTCTCGTAAGAGAGCATGGGCTTAGTTACATTCTAGTAACACCGGCTGCAAGCGAATCCCCCCCAAAAAAAACAAGGGCTGGCATCCGACATCCCCCTACATTATGCTGTGCGGGTACCCTTCGGACATGAACTGCTTTGCGAAATCCCTGGATGGACATCTGTTCCCCGCCAGGTAAAGGAGGAAATATGGATCGTATAAAGATGTCATCTGCAATCCTTGCCCGGGTTCGTGCTTTTTTTGACTGCATGTGGGGCTTCAAGCCCGACTATCTTAACCCTGCCGACCGAAACATTCGTTCCTTCGACTACCACGATAACGCCTACTTATTCGCCCACTACCGCACCAAATTCCCTCTGCGAAGCGATTTACAACTTACCATTTCTAAATGGCAACTCTGGATCAGCTTTGTAGGAATCACCCGACTCGGAAGGTCCTTTCTTGAAGCTGTTCTTAATCATCCTGGCGATCACACAACCTTATCCAAAGGTCACAACCAAATCCTGGTTATTTAAAGCACGTTATGATTGTTAACCGCACGGGCAGGGATATCGCTGCCACAGGTTTGGAATTGTCCGAGAATGTGAACTTCGCGGGACAGGTCTTGTAATTTGGCATGTTTGGCCTTATACTGATTGAAATTATATACCCGGTTTTGGTTGGAAGGAGGTTTTAGCATGCACTTTGTCTGGGACACCACCCTAGTCATCAACCTGGTTCTGTGCATCGTCATCCTGGTGTTCGGGATCATTGGTTGGCAGCGCTCGAAAAACATCGTCCCCCTCTACATCGGCATTGCGTTCGGCCTATTCGGACTCTCGCACCTGGCTACGCTGCTTAGCCTGAAGGATGCCCTGAACACCGTACTTATCATCATCCGGCTACTGGCTTATCTCCTTGTCACGTATACCGTGTACCTAATGGCTTTCCACAAGAAGTGAATTAAGACAATCTGTTTCCCGGATCTATGAACTGACTGGTCAAACCAGCCGGTTGTTTTTTCATTGAACAAACCTCCTGCAGGCATTTCTCTTCTGGAAGTTGTATACGTAGAGCCTTATTCGGTTCTGCTTATGTATGACGCACAAATCTATAAAGCGAAGAAAGTCGAAATGTAGGGGGCATAGCGACCATTATGGACGTCCAAATGTAAATAATCCGAATTTAATACTATTTGAATGTTGAGAAATCAGACATGGCTCCCTCCGTTCGTCGGAGTTTTTTCCAAGTCATTTCAAAAATCAAACATTATCAAACCATATTGCAATTATCATCACACAGAAATTTAGACCAGCCCCAAGATCCAGGATCACTCCTCCATCTTCATGCTTATCTTAAAATCCAGCATTATCCACCGGACTAGCTCGTCGATGAGCTTCTTCGGTATCCAGGTTGGTTTGCTTCAGATAGCATTGCAAAACGCTAATGCCTTCGTGTCCCATTAATTTCGCCAAAGTAAAGATATCCATGCCATTTCGTAGCATGGAAAGCGCAAAGGCACGCCGGAAATCGTGCAGTGCAGGTTCTTCTACGCCGGCTTCTTGCGCCCGTCGATTAAGAATACCCCGCAACCCGTCATAACCCAAACGCTCAGGACCGAAGAGCGACTGGTCCACATCACCGATGTCACGATAGTCTTTTGCATGCTCGCACAGTTCAAGATAGTCTTTGAAATTCTCCAAGTTGGAGAAAGTTTTTGCCTGTGAAATTACAAAGGAGTTTTTTGATTCTTACTACAGCTACCCATGTAACCACCCGGGCCATCAACCAACCTACCGCATCGGGCGCGACCATTTCTTGGTAATCTCTAGCGCGTTATGATTGTTAACCGCACGGGCATGCATTTATTAACAATTATTTTTAACAACTAATTCCCAATTTCGCGAATGTCGAGGAAAGTGTCCGTTCCGTCCGGTAAAAATAATCATCGGTCATTTTATCCTCTAGACCGTATTTTCGGTACACCCAATCTGCGTAGTGATAGTTCATCCTGTCAAACATCACATAGTCAACTTTTCCCATAAGGATTTCCGCGAGACCTTCTGTCTTGGGAAGGATCGGTGCAATCATGACGTAAGTCCTTATCCCGGCCCGATGTAATTCATCAAGTGCTCTAACCCTTTCTTTTATTGGGGGAGCATTTGGTTCAAATAATTTTCTGATACTATCATCAGCTGTGGTGATACTCAAGCCGACTTCAAAATCTTTTCCTTTTTTTAAAATATCTATATCGCGCAGAACTAAAGGAGATCGTGTTTGGACGATAACCGGCCAGTTATTTTGTGCCAGTATTTCCAGACATTGACGTGTAAGTTTATATTTTGCCTCTAGCGGTTGGTATGGATCACATACTCCACTTATCCAAACCCTCCCTGTTTTTTTCTTGGTAATTTCTAGCCTTAATAAATCAGGAGCATTCACCTTAACATCGACAAATTGACCCCAGGGTTCCTGGTGCCCGGTAAATCTTTTCATAAAACGAGCGTAGCAGTACAAACAATTATGCTGACAACCCGTATAAGGATTAATGACATAAGGGTAGACTTTCGATACGGATAGAATAGTTTTTGACTGTATTTCTTTTATGATCATATTTTTATTATAAGCGTGATTATCTTAGCTGTTTTTTATTAACCACTGGAAGGACGTTTCTTGAGTAGATCTCGATACCCCTACAACCTTTAAATTATCGCGCCAAATCTGGCAAAACGAGCCCGCAAAGTGCTTCCAGATCATCCCCAAGTCACATTTGAGGATGTAGCTGACGTGGATGAAGTCAAACTGGATCTCATCCTCAGCGAGGGAAAGGGATGGTGTGATCTCGATCGTGTGATTAGTATATCAAAGGGAAGAATCCGATGATGCGATGCGCATGCATTCCATTTTTAAAGTTCCCCCTTTCGCAAACTCAATTAGATAATATTCAACCTTGGCCTGTAATTCAGGGCTTCAGCCAAGTGGGCGATAGAGATATCCTGCACGCCAGCCAGATCAGCGATGGTGCGTGCCAGCTTGAGGACGCGATGGTAGGCACGCGCGGAGAGCTGCATCTGGTTCATGGCAGTACGGATCAGGTTACGCCCAGATTCATCCACCACGCAAAAACGCCTGATCTCTGCCGGATGCATGTCCGCATTGCAGGATACTCCCATGGTAGTAAAACGCTCCCGCTGAATCTGTCGAGCGGCCTCAACCCGTTTTCTTATATCAGCAGAAGGCTCCCCAAACTTATCATCAGTGAGTTTCTCATATTCAACACGCGGAACTTCAACGTGGATGTCAATCCGATCCAGCAGCGGACCTGAAATGCGTTTCTGGTATTTCGAAATAATGGAGTGAGCGCAGGTACAGGGCTTGACAGGGTCGCCGTAATAACCACACGGGCAGGGATTCATGGCACCAATCAGCTGGAAATTCGCGGGAAAAGTGAGGGATCCCTGGGCACGGCTGATGGTCACGACCTTATCTTCGATAGGCTGGCGCATCACCTCCAGGACGCGCGTCCCAAATTCGGGCAACTCATCCAGGAAGAGCACACCACGATGGGCGAGGGAGATCTCACCAGGATGAGGCCAGTTACCGCCACCAACCAGCCCGGCGTGGCTGATCGTATGATGCGGGGCACGGAACGGGCGCGCCCGCAGAAGGGGTGTATCCGGCGGCAGCTGATCAGCTACGGAATAAATGCGGGTCACATCCAGGGCTTCATCGATGGTCAGCTCCGGCAGGATAGCGGGCAACGCCCGCGCCAACAAAGTCTTGCCAGCACCAGGCGGACCGACCATCAACACATTATGCCCGCCGGCGGCGGCAATCTCAAGAGCGCGTTTGGCATTTGCCTGGCCTTTTATCTCACTGAAATCCGTTGTAGTAATCGATGGGACATCTTCTGCAATCACCAGCGGGTGAGGTGAGATTGGCTGTTCACCGTTCAGGTGCTGGTAGAGGGCGAAGAGGGAAGAGACCGGGATCACTTCCAAATCGGGGATGAGGGCGGCTTCGGCTCCATCGACTTCGGAAACGATGATACGCTTAAAGCCCTGCTGGCGGGCGAGAGCAGCCATTGGTAAGACGCCTCGGGCATGGCGGACGGTACCATCCAGCGAAAGTTCACCAACCACAATTGCATCATTTACTATTTCAGGGGGAAGCAATCCCTGCATCATCAGTACACCGAGGGCAATGGGCAGGTCATAGGCTGGCCCTTCCTTACGAACAGAAGCGGGGGCAAGATTAACAACTATACGCTTGCGGGGGTAAGGCAGACCAGCATTCTTGATCGCCGACTGTACCCGATGACGGCTTTCCTGGACCGCTTTATCAGGCAGTCCGACTATATCCGTACCTGGAAGACCCTGACCGGTATCGACCTCGACATCGACGACCACACCTTCCAGTCCAATCACAGCACAGGAAAAAACACGGGCTAGCATACTCTTAGTTTAGATGAGGTTACCGGGAAAGTCAACGCTACAATACAGCCAAAATCATCTTAACTGTATCTGAACCAGTTCACTTATCCAAACCAGGCACCGCTGAAACAGAAAATGAACCACAGCCGATTGAATAGAAAGTGATGTAAAATCAGCCCAAGATCATTCACCAAGGGAGTAATGTATATGAAAGTCTTGTTCATTGGCGGTACCGGGCTAATCAGTTCTGCTTGCTCTGAACTGGCTGTGGAAAAAGGTATCGAGCTCTTCATTCTCAATCGTGGCACATCAAAGAAATATCATGTTCCAATGGGCTCTCATTTACTCATGGCTAACATCCATGCTGATCCCGCGAAACTCGCCTTATTACTTCATGACCATTACTTTGATGTTATCGTGGATTGGATCGCCTTCACCCCGGCAGATATTGAAAGAGATATTGAGCTGTTCAGCGGCAAGGTCCGGCAGTTTATCTTCATCAGTTCCGCTAGCGTATACCAAAAGCCTCCTGACCATTACCTGATCACTGAAGATACGCCATTGGGCAATCCTTATTGGGATTATTCGCGGGATAAGATTGCTTGTGAAGTACGCCTTATGCAGGAATATCATGATAAGTGCTTCCCGGTTACCATCATCCGGCCTTCCTTGACCTATGGTCCTTCGCAGATCCCACTCTGTGTTGGGAGTTGGCAGCATCCCTATACCGTGATTGATCGCATGAAAAAAGGCAAGAAGGTCATCGTCCCAGGCGATGGGACCTCGTTGTGGGTGTTGACCTGGAATGGCGATTTCGCCAAGGGCTTGGTCGGACTGCTGGGCTGCGAAGCCTCCATCGGTCAGGCATTCAATATTACGTCTGACGAAGTGCTTACCTGGAATCAAATCTACTGTGAAACCGGGCATGCCATCCATGTGGAACCGGACATCTTCCATATTCCATCCGATTTAATTGCCGCTTATGATCCCCATGCTATTGGCAGCCTGATCGGTGATAAGGCTAACAGCGTTGTCTTTGATAACCACAAAATCAAGCAATTCGTGCCAGATTTTTCCGCCACGGTACCCTTCCATGAAGGGATCCGCATGGCGATTGCCTGGCACGAGGCTGATCCATTGTGTTGTACAATTGATGCAGAGGCGAACCAGTTGTGGGATAAGATTATTGCCGGCTTCGAACGCGCTTTTCCCTTGAGTAATTCTCTCGGGAATATTCAAAGCTGATTTCCCCTAATCGAGAGAAATATTCTTGTTTCTCCGGGCTGATTCGAGCAAGGCAACTGCGGTCGCAATATTAGCACGGCTATCCGCCAGGCTGACACGTGGGAGATTGCCAAGCATGACGGCATCGGCTATATTCTCCACTTCTCCAATAAATAATTCCTGCCTGCGTGTTCCCGTCACGAGTCAGATAGAGTTTTTCGTTCTTACCTGGATCGAATGGAACTGGCACCCTCAAGGTTGCATCACTGCCGACGATCTCTATGTATGTACGGAACAGCGATATGAAACTGCAATCGAATTGGGCGTAGATGCCGCCTGGAAAGCGCATTTGTCCGTAAAACGCCTCGTCAATTCCCCTCAACCCAGTCACCTGCCATCCAACAACTTCTTTCGGTTCAGCACCGACGATCATACGGGCATAGCTGATTGGATAACAGCCCACGTCCCAGATACTTCCACCGCCCATCTTCGGGTCATTGCGATAGTTGTCTGTCCGAGTGAGAGTGTAGGTGAATGCGCCACGGATCAAACGCAGTTATCCCAACGCGCCGCTGTCAGCAATTTCCTTAACATTGAGTGTCTGGGGATGGTGACGGTACATTAAAGCCTCAGCTACAACCTTCCCTGTATTTTTTGCAGCGGAGATAATAGCGTCCACATCAGCTACAATAAGCGCCAGCGGTTTCTCACACAGCACGTGCTTACCCCTCTGGAGAGCTTTAATCGTCCATTCAGCGTGCAGAAGGTTTGGCAACGGATTGTAGATAACATCAATCTCTGGGTCGGCTAACATAGCCTCATAACTACCAAATGCTCGGGGGATGTTCCACTCACTGGCTGCGCCGCGGTCCGGCTGGCAACAGCGAGCAAGCGGTTCCGTTTGGAGGCGCGAAGAGGTAGGATCAGAGCACAATTGATTTTCGCTGTGGAGAGAAGTCCCCATTTAAGGAATTGTTGGGGCATGACGCATTCTTTTTATTAATATATAGACGGAGACGGTTAACATGCTACTATAGAGCAGGGTCAGGCTAAAGCCGAGGCTGATTCCAAATGCATCGCTAGCCACACCTATCAGCCAGGGACCAATCATTCCACCCACCCCGGCGAAGGTGAAGAGAAATCCCAAGATAGAGCTGATGTTTTCCTGGTGCAGCTCGGAAGCAGCCGCTGTAATGGTCGGGAAAATGATTGAAAGGAAGAACCCGGTCAGTGGGAGAAAGAAGGCCATCCCTGCAGAGCCGAACAACCCTAAGGCAAGGCACCCGGCAGCCCCTAACGAGGCGATCAGGATCGCGCGCAGGTAGCCGATCCGCTCAATGAGAAAACTGCCCAGGAAACGTCCGAGCATGATCAGGGCAAAAAAGAATGAAAGTGACTGCGTGCTCTGTGTTACTGTTAGGGCACGTGCTTTTTGCAGGAACTCAACGATCCACGAGGCAATACCCAGTTCGGTTGCAACATAGAGGGCGATTGCAAAGTAAAACCAGCCCATCTGCCTTGTAAAGGCAGTCTTTCCCAGGTTTTTGAAATCTATCCGCTGGGATTGCGCAGTGGAGCCTTTTGGGTATCCTACTAAGAGGAAAAATAAAATTAGCACGGTGATCAGGACGTAATCCCAGCGGTAGACGCAGCGCCAGGAGGTGTTCGCTGTCAGCAGCCATCCAGCATACAGTGGGGCAAGCATGGAACCCAGACCGTGAAAAACCGACATCAGGTTGAGATATCGGCCTTTTCGCTCGGTATGCAGGTCAACAATGATTGTATTTGAGCCTAGTTCCAGCGCCCCCAATCCCAACCCGAGAACAAGCATGGCCCCCGTTAGCAGCCCGGCTGAGCGGAAGCTGCTGTATCCGCCGACTCCCAATGCCAGGCACAAACCTGCGATCAGAATGACGGCTTTCTTCCCGACCACATCCGCCAGGATGCCGGTGACCAGCGTGGCAA
>Ga0315285_10001515_pt1 | contig 24418 bp, 18 predicted proteins | sample YL17G09_36_MG_FD_203698 | JGI IMG/M metagenome (GOLD analysis project Ga0315285, IMG submission 203698) | Sediment microbial communities from Yellowstone Lake, YNP, Wyoming, USA - YL17G09_36 | ecosystem: Environmental > Aquatic > Freshwater > Lake > Sediment | place: USA: Wyoming | collected... | reverse complement strand
AACGCGAAGTCCGAACGCTGCCACGTGAAAGTCCGCAAGCGGCGGTTGCATGAACTAGGCATCGATTTATCATCGTTACGCTGCTGCATCATGAACCATGTGGCGTTGTAGTAGTACTACCTTCTTTTCGAAAATTCAAAACACAAAATCCAAAACAAACAAGAACCCCGACAGACACTCAGGATCTTGACCGGTCATGTACCGGACACAGGCGTTTGGAACATTTGAAATTGGTAATTTGGATTTGTTTCGGATTTCGTGCTTCGAGATTCGGATTTTGGAGTTCACGATAATTCGCAATCTATTTGACGCGCCACACTAAAACCGCACGTTGAAGGCGACTTGAATCGTATGGGAGCGCCCAAACTCCTGGTGCAGCTCCGGCAGGACATCGTACTTGTAGCCGAGGTCCAGGGAGCACCACCTGGCTGGGAATATGCTCAGCCCGCCGCCGAGGCCCACGTTGCCCCGCACGTCGAGGCCGACGCTGCCGCGGATGAACAGCCACTCCAGCAGGCGATGGTCCACCCCCGCGGTGAAGCGGTGGCTGTGCAGGTTGTCTTCAGGGTTGCGGAAGTAGCCGAACTGGTAGTCGAGGAAGACCGAGGAAAGCGGCGAGTATTCGTATGAAACGCCCGGGCGCAGCACGAACTGGTGCTGCACGCCGCGGTCTGGGGGAATCGGCATGCCCGGCACTATTGTCCTGATGCGGAAGGGCTGGAAGCCGTACTCGAAGATCGCCCCGAGGAGCCATTTTTCGACCGGCTCGTACAGGCCGCCGAATCGCCAGCGGTAGCTCTCGGAGACTCCCTTGGTGTGGATGTGGATGCCGGGGGCGACGGTGGAATCCTGGATGACCTCGGCCCTGGCGAAGTTGAACGTGGCCCCGCCGGCCCACTGACCGCACCGCTTGCCCCACTGGACCTGATAGGAATCGACCGTGTAGTCGAACTCGCGGCCGTTGCGCATGGTCGCGTCATTCGAGCGGATCTGGCTGATGGTCGGTTGAATCACGCCGAGCCATCCCGCCTTCACGGTGGCGGATTCGCCGACCACGTGTATGTTCGTCCCGTTGTCAAACATCACGGGCGAGTAGTAAGGCGCCAGGACGACGCCCAAGTCGCCAGGCAGTTCCAGCCAGGCCGTCGAGGCGGGGTTTATCGCCGACGACATCCGGTTGGCAACCGTCTCGCCGCCCATGGTGGCGACCTCCGTGAACCGCAGGAAGGCCGGGGGCAATCTCACGGCGAAGTCTTTGTCGCTGTAGTCGCTGCCCGCGATGGCGACAAGCGGCAGGAGGCACGGCAGCAGAAACGGCACAACCAGCGGCACGCCCCTCAGGCGGCGATTGCGGCCCGGACGGCTTGGTCTCATGGGTTGTCCTTTGATTTGTTGGTCGGCCTCGTTCGTTCATGCGACCCGTTGGCCGCCGGCGACGACACCGCGATGTGCTGTCTGCGCCCCCGGATATGCCTCATGGGGACATTGCAAACAGCACAACGTCGCCGGCCGAAATTTGCCGTCGCGATTGACAGCCGCCATCGACGGCATTAGTTTAACGCGGACTTTCCGGAGTGTACAGCATGAATCCGGACCTATAATCCGATCCAAACATTCAGGGATATCGACATGGAAATAATTATTAACGAAACCTACGAAGGGATGTCCAAGACGGCCGCGAAGGTGATCGCGAGCGTCATGAACTCCAAGCCCAACGCGGTGCTGGGCATGGCCACGGGCTCGACCCCGCTTGGCGTCTACAACGAGTTGGTGCGGATGCACAAGGAAGAGGGGCTGGACTTCTCCCAGGTCACGACCTTCAACCTCGACGAGTACGTGGGCCTGCCGGTCACGCACGAGCAGAGCTTCCACTACTTCATGCACGAGAACTTTTTCAAGCACGTGAACATTCCCCGGCAGAACATTTACATCCCGTCCGGCACGACGGACAACTACGAGTCGTTCTGCCAGTGGTACGAACACCGCATCGAGGAGGTCGGCGGGATCGACGTGCAGATCCTCGGGATCGGCTCCGACGGGCACATCGCCTTCAACGAGCCGACCAGCTCGCTGGGCAGCCGGACCCGCATCAAGACGCTCGCCAAGCAGACCATCGACGACAACGCCCGGTTCTTCGCCAACCCCGATGAAGTGCCGATCTACGCGATCACAATGGGTGTCGGGACCATCATGGAGGCCCGGAAGATCATCCTGCTGGCCAACGGCAAGAAGAAGGCCGGCGCGGTTGCCGCCGCGGTGGAAGGCCCGGTGACCAGCATGATCACCGCCAGCGCGCTCCAGCTCCATCCCGATGTGCTGGTGTTCATCGACAAGGATGCCTCCGGCGAACTGACGATGGTTGAGTACTACCAGTGGATACAGCACAATAAACCCGGCGCGCCGGGAGCAAGATAGCGGGAACAAATCCGAAATCCGAAGCACGAAATCCGAAACAAATTCAAAATGCAAAATCCCAAACAGGATCCACCAAGGGCACGCACGGGTCTTCGAAAGTACCGTGCCGACTACGGCATTTTGAGCATTTGAATTTCTGGATTCGGATTTGTTTCGGATTTCGTGCTTCGAGATTCGGATTTGGCGCCGTGGGCAAGCTCGCCAAGTGAATGGAGAACGACATGAGGCTCATACTCGTTGACCTCCCGACCGCCGACCGCGTCAACTTCCATCCGCTCGCGTTGAGCAGGCCGATCTGGGAGCTCCGCTGCGGCATGACCAACCTGGCGGAAAAACTGGTCGCCGGAATCAGGCCGTCGGAGGTCGCCTGCTTCCTGCCGGATTACCTGGCCGAGACGTACCGGGCGAGGACCTCCTGGAAGGTCAACGACCTTGCCAGCCTCCAGGGGGCCGACCTGCTGCTGGTCAACCCGCGACTCAAGGCCTCGACCTTCGACATAAGCCCCGCCGGACCGGGCCGGGTGGGGCTGGACGAGCAGGGCAACATCCTTTACGCCCGGATCCCCATGAGGGACGCCGCCATGCTCAAGAGCGACGGCATCCGGTCGTTCCTGGACTTGGCCAAGGCGTCGCTGCCGACCACGCCGTGCTCCCTGCCACGCTGGAACTACGTCTGGGACCTGGTCCTGGCCAACCCCCGCCAGATCACCGAAGACTTCGCCGCCGCCGGCCGCGGCGGCATCGAGGGCAAGGTAGAGCAGCCCAGCGCCATTCGCGGCGGCAAGGACGGCGTGTTCGTCGGCCCCGGCGCCCTTGTGCATCCTATGGTCGTCATCGACGCCACGAACGGGCCGGTCTACATCGACCGCGGCGCGGAGATCCTCCCCTTCACCCGCATCGAAGGCCCGTGCTACATCGGGCAACAGTCCATCCTGCTGGGCGCCAACTGCCGCGAGGGCAACTCCATCGGCCCTCTCTGCCGGATCGGCGGCGAGGTGGAGGAGTCCATCATCCAGGGCTGCTCCAACAAGTACCACGACGGCTTTCTCGGCCACGCCTACGTCGGCGAGTGGGTCAACCTCGGCGCGCTGACGACCAACAGCGACCTGAAGAACGACTACTCCGCCGTCTCGGTGGTGCTGGACGGGCGGACCCCGATCAGCACCGGTTCGACGAAGGTCGGCTCGCTGATCGGCGACCACACAAGGACGTCGATCGGCACGCTGCTGAACACCGGCTCGTACGTCGGCGCGATGACGCTGCTCGTCGCGACGGGCAAGCCCCTGCCCAAGTACATCCCGTCCTTCACCTGGTTCCTCGAGGGCGCCGTTACCAAGGGATTCGGCAAGGGCAATCTGTACGAGACGGCCCGGATCGCGATGGGCCGACGCAAGATGGAGTGGACGCCCGCCGACGAGGCCATGTGGGACGCCGTCTTCGAACAGACGGCCGAGGTCCGCGACGCGGCCGTCAAGAAGGGAAGGAAGCAGTTGCTTCGGAAATGAAAAGAAGGTCATAGGTCCTAGCTCATAGGTCATAGGGCGCACATGTGAAGGTGACGCAGCACTTGCGCAGGCAGCAGCCTCTCAGGCCCGAAGGGCCGGCAGCATTTGGCCGGCCCTTGGGGCCCCTTACGGGGGGGCGCAAGCCCCCGGAAGGAAGATGATGCTGAAAAGAGCCCCGAAGGGGCGATAGAAGATTACAGCTATGGTAGAACGAAGCGTTCGTTCTGTCGCCCCTTCGGGGCTCATTGATAATTTCGGCCGGTTTCCGGGGGCTTACGCCCCTGGCCAAAGGCTGTCGCCCCTACGGGGCTTTCGAGATCGGTCCTTTTGAGTGAGGCGAATCGAATGGCAGTTCAGGCATTCAATCAGGCGCTTGCCGGCGCCGGCGCCGCGCGAGGCCTCGACAAGAGCGCCATCGAGGCGGTATTCAGTCCTCGCAGCGTGGCCGTGCTCGGCGTCACGCGAACGCCCGGCACCGTTCCGTATGACATTTTCCACAACATCCTGAGCAGTTCCTACTCGGGCGTGCTCTACCCGGTCGCGCCGGGCAAGCGGAGCATCGACTCCGTGCGGGCATACCGCTACCTGACGGACATCGATGACGAGGTGGACCTGGCGGTCCTGGTGTTCCCCGCCAATGTCTGCGAGAAGGCACTGGAGCACTGCGTCCAAAAGGGCGTCAAGGCCGTGATCATCATCTCGGCCGGGTTCCGCGAGGTCGGCCCACAAGGCGCCAGCCGCGAAAAGCGAATCAAGGAAATATGCGACGCCAACGGCATAGCGATGATAGGCCCCAACTGCCTTGGGGTCATCAACACCGACCCGGCGGTGTCGCTCAACGCCTCCTTTGCCCGCAAGATGCCCGCCAAGGGGCGCATCGCGTTCCTGAGCCAGTCCGGCGCTTTATGCACGGCCGTGCTGGACTACGCCCGCGGCAAGGGGATCGGCTTTTCCAAGTTCGTCAGTTTCGGCAACAAGGCCGGGCTGACGGAGATGGACCTGCTGGAGTACCTCCACGACGATGAGCAGACCGACGTGATCCTGCTTTACCTCGAGGAACTCCGCAACGGGCGGGAGCTTATCGAGGTCGCCCGGCGGATCACTCGCGGCGCCGGCGCCAAGCCGATCCTGGCCATCAAGTCCGGGCGGACGGCCCAGGGCGCCCGGGCCGCCGCCAGCCACACCGGCTCGCTGGCCGGCGAGGATGCGATATGCGAGGCCGTCTTTAGGGACGCGGGCATCATCCGCGTGGCCAGCATCGAGGAGCTTTTCAACTCGGCGATCATGCTTGCCTACCAGCCCCTGCCCAAAGGCGACCGCCTGGCGATCGTCACCAATGCCGGCGGCCCCGGCGTAATGGCGACCGACGCCGCGGTCCGCAGCGGCCTGGGCATCGCCCACTTCAGCGATGAAACGGCCGCCAAGCTTCGCGCCTCTCTTCCGGCGGCGGCGAACATCAAGAACCCCGTCGATGTGATCGGCGACGCCCGGTGCGACCGATACATGGCCGCGATGGAGGCCGTGCTTGCCGACCCGGCAGTGGACCAGATGCTGGTCATCCTGACCCCGCAGTCGATGACCGACATTGAAGACATTGCCCGCGGCGTGCGAAAAGTCCACTCCCGTGCCGAAAAGCCCATTGCCTGCTCGTTCATGGGCGCCTGCGACGTCGCCGGCGGGATCGACATCCTTCAGGCGGCGTACATCCCGCACTACATCCTGCCGGAATGGGCCTGCCGGGCCATGACCGACGTGCAGCGGGTCATCAAGTGGCGCTGCCAGCCTGAAGAAGAGCCCCAGGCGGTGCCCGCCGACCAGGCCGCCGCCGCGGCCATCATCGACTCCCTGCCCGCGGGCTATCTCCGCGAGGACCAGGCGCTGGCGGTGCTGAAGGCCTACGCCTTCAGCGTGCCGGATTACAGGCTCTGCCGCGGCGTCGACGAGGCCGTCGAGTTCGCCGACAGGATCGGCTACCCGGCGGTGCTGCGCATCGTCAGCCCGCAGGTGGTGCACAAGTTCGACGTCAAGGGCGTGGCGCTGAACCTCCAGTCCGCAAAGGCCCTTCGCGACGCCCACCGGGACATGCTGGCCGGCGTCCGCGCCGTCGTGCCCGATGCGACCATCGAGGGAGTGATCGTCCGGCGGATGATCCCGCCCGGCCACGAGATCATCCTCGGCGCCAAGCGGGACGCGGTGTTCGGGCCGACGCTGATGTTCGGCCTGGGCGGGCTGTTCGTGGAGGTCTTCAAGGACGTGACCTTCGCGCTGGCGCCTATCGGCCCCGCCGCGGCCATGAGAATGATCAGGGACACAAAGGCATACAGCCTGCTGGAAGGCGCGCGCGGCACGCCCCCGGCCGACGTGGACGCGATCTGCCAGTCGCTGCTGCGACTCAGCCGGCTTGTGACGGACTTCCCGCGAATCGCGGAACTGGACATCAACCCGCTGCTGGTCTGGCCCGCCGGCCGGGGCGGCGCCGTCGCCGATGTGCGAATCAGGCTCAACGGCGAAACCCAACCTCAATAAGACAAGACCATGTGCGGGCTTCGCCCTGCCTACCGGCAGGCAGGCCGCAAATGTCAAATGCTCAATGCCCAATATGCCAAGGCAACGGCAAGAATCATCGAAAAGGGAATGATCCTTCGCGTTTCTGGCACAAAGGAGATGCCGTGGACAGCAAAGAGATTCAGGATCGTGTCGTGAAGGTGGTCTGCGAGGTGCTAGGCGTGGACGGCGAGATGGTTACGCCCGAAAGCAACTTCGTATTCGACCTCGGGGCCGAGTCCAGCCAGTCCATTCAGTTGGTGGCCGGGTTCGAAGAGGAGTTCGGCATCGACATGGACAACGAGGCCGCACTCGCCGTCCAGACCGTCGGCGACGCGGTGGCGTTCATCGCCAAGTACGTCCAGTAACCGCGGCGACGCTGAGGTAAAAAGAAGAAGATTTACCGCAGAGCGGAGACTCAGAGGTTAGAGAAGAAAAAGCGGGTTTCTTCTTTTGATCCAAGCGCCTCCGTGGTGAATCTGCTTCTTTTTCTTCTTCTTTTGTCCTCAGTGCCTCTGCGCCTCTGCTCTGAAAAGAAGGCTTCAGGATTCAGGCTTCAGGCTTCAGGCGACAGCCCTCGTTCTCGTCCTCGTTCTCGGCTTTTCGTCTTTTCGGGTGAACCGAAGGCTCATGTGCGACTGCGGTAAATCTTTTTCTTCTTCTTCTTTTACCCTCCGCGCCTCTGCATCTGCGGTTAATTGTCTTTCCCAGCCAGACAATTCGCGACATGTTACGCTCCCGTTTTCCTTGTCATGATGCCGCAACCCCGACTACTTTCGCGCAGACATCTTACACTTGCATGTTATGCTGGGAAAGCTGCTCTGACAAGAAGGTGGTAGGGAGTAGGAAAAGAAACGTCAGAAGCCCAGGGATAGCAATCCCTGGGATCCGAAGCAGTATCTTATCATATTATGAGGTGAACCGCACATCGAAGGAGACACTGCTATGAACGAATGGTCGATGTCGGCGCGGGGCTTTAGCGGCGCCCGGGGCTGTCGGGCGCTTGTGATCGTGGGCGTCGCCGTGAGTTGGGCGGCCTGGGCGAGCGGGCGGACGGCGCCAGCCGACGACGAAGGGCCTCAGCCACGGCTGGCTACCGCCCGGACGCTGGCCGATCCCAAGGCCCTGGCGCTGTTGCAGGCGCCCGGCAAAGTGTTCTTCGAGGACGGTTTTGAGACGGCTGACTCGCTGAAGAAGTACTTCGAAATCCGCGGGCTCAAAGAGGGACGGGCCAAGTTGATCAGCGATGCGAAGATCGCCCATTCGGGCAAGGGCACGCTCCAGTTCACCGCCCCCGCCAACGATGGCCGAGAGAGCGGCGCGGGCGCCAGCGGCTGGTTCGGCCCGGCGGGCTACGACCGCGTTTACTTCCGCCGGCATATCAAATTCGCCGCCGACTACGACCAGGGCAACCTCAACCACGTTGGTGGCGGCCTGGCAGCCGTCGCCGGGACCGACCGCTGGCGGGCGATGGGCTCAGCCGGCATCCGGCCCAAGGGCGACGACCACTTCAACAGCTCCTTCGAGCCGTGGCGGGCGTGGGGGCGATATTTTGCCCCCGGCTACATGTTCCTCTACACTTACTGGATGGACATGAAGCGCGACCGCGACGGCCATTACTGGGGCACGATGCTGGAGCCGCCGCAGCCCGACCGGATCGCGATTGTCCGCGACCGCTGGTACTGCCTGGAGCACATGATCCGCGCCAACGACGTTGGCAAAGCCGATGGCGAGCTGGCCGCGTGGATCGACGGCAAACTGTACATCCACTATTGCGGCATCCGCTGGCGCAGCAGCGCGGAGGTGAAGCTCAAGCGATTCGACATCGGCGTCTACGTCCACCAGGCCAGGAAGGACAACACCGTCTGGTACGACGACGTGGCCCTGTCAACCGGCTACATCGGCCCCAAGACAAAATAGGAGGGTACAAGTCGGCAGCCTGTAGCCGGCGGCCGATACCCGGTCTAATCGCCTCGCCGGGTGGGGGAGAATTGTATGAGTCCTATAGGACCTATGGGATCCATCGGACCTATAATTAGCCGCCAGCGCAAGAGACGCCAAGGAGCATTTCGATGGAAACCATGAAGGCTGTACGGCCTGTTCCGCCGCCTGACCGTCTAGGGAGCGGCGAAGTCTTCTTCGAGCTCGCGCAGTGCCCGCCTGTTGGCCAGCTTGGCCACCGTGCCCATGCGGTCGATCAGAAGCCGGCCGTCGAGGTGGTCGATCTCGTGCTGGAAAATCCTGGCCGGCAGGTCTTCGCTGGTTTCCTCGAAGACGTTGCCCTCGCGGTCCAGGGCGCGGATCGTGACGATCCTCTTGCGCTTGACCTTGCAGGTGATCCCCGGAAAGCTCAGGCATCCCTCATCGCCGTCCTGCACGCCGTCGAAGGCGATGATCTCGGGATTGACATAGGCGCGACGGTCGCCGGGGTCGAACATCGGCGAGGCCACGAACAGCCGGACCGCAAGGCCCACCTGCGGTGCAGCCAGGCCCACGCCGCGGGCCCCGAACATCAGCTCGAACATGCGGTCGAGAACGGCGCGGACGCGGTCGTCCACCCTCGCCAGCGGCGTGCATATCTGCCCAAGGCGCGGGTCCGGGTATTTCACGATCACCAGGCCGGACGCATCGACGTCCAGAATCCTCGCGACTTCGTTCCGGTTTGCGATATCAGCCATTGGATTCCTTCTTGACTCATGATACGGGCCGGGCCAGGCGCGAATCAAGCGCGTAGCATGGGCGTCTCGCCCATGAGTCCCACGGGCGTCTCGCCCGTGGAAGCCGACGGACAGCACGGCCGGGCGCCATCCGGGTGCCGTGGTTCGCGCAGGCCCGCAGGGCCGCAGCAACCACGTCTTTCGGCCAGGGAAGTGTCAGGCGTCAAGACGTGGTTGCGTCGTCCCGGCGAGCCGGGGCTCCGCAAACCACGGCACCCGTTGCACGGAATTATCGGACAGCCTCGGTATTTGACAAGACGTTCACGGCCTGTATAATGTCGGCGTAACGGCACGAGCCGACCAGGTTGCCCCCTGGCGAAATTCGCTTGCCGGCCTGCCCGGCTGGGGCGGTTTCCGCCACGGGGCGCAAGATTGCGGAAAGAGGCTGTGGACCCTACAGCAATTGAACGCTGCCAGAAAGCTCTGGGCTACACGTTCAAGGACCCGTCCCTTCTGGCCCTTGCGTTGACCCATTCCTCCGTCGCCAATACCCGTCTGGAAAGCAACGAGCGGATGGAGTTCCTTGGCGACGCGGTGCTGGGGCTGGTGGTCTGCCATGAGCTCTACGAGCGGTTCACCGACCTTCTCGAAGGTCAGATGACCAAGATCAAGTCGGCTGTGGTGTCGCGCAAGACGTGCTCGGAGATCGCCGAGAGTACCGGCATTGCCGATTCGCTGGTCCTTGGCAAGGGCATGCCGACGCCGGGCAAGCTGCCTCAGTCGGTCTCCGCGGCGGTTTTCGAGTCGATCACCGGCGCCATCTACCTCGACGGGGGGCTTGAGCCGGCCCGGAAGTTCATCCTGCTGACCATCGCCCCGTTCATCGACGAGGCCTTCGAGAACGAGCACCAGCGGAACTTCAAGTCCGTCCTTCAGCAGCAGGCCCAGCGGCGGTGGGGGGCCACGCCGGACTACCACGTGCTGGACGAGAAGGGCCCGGACCACAGCAAGTGTTTTGAGGTGGCGGTGTCAATCGGCGGGCGGCACTTCACCAGCGCCTGGGGCATGAGCAAGAAAGAGGCTGAGCAGGAGGCCGCCCGACGCGCACTGAGCGAACTGGGCCTTATGAAGGATGACCTGACCGTAAATCCGCCGGCCGAGCAGGAAGATGATGAAGAAAGGCAGTAGGAAGAAGGGGGAAGAAGAAGGTCCTGAGACTTTAGTGAAAAATTTCCACTTTTTGCGCGAATCGCTATTGTAAAACCTTGCCCTATGCCGATAAGGTGACTAGACTTATTGGCTGAATGTTGGCTAAGTTCATCCATGGCGCTTCTGGGAAACCGAGCAATACCACACGGGTAGGTCTGGTATGAGCGGATCAAGGACGGTCAAAACTCTGACGGCGTTGTTCGTCTCGATGACCTTTGGGGCCTTGGCGTTGATGGTGATGGAAACCCCACCAATCAGTGTCACGGCGCAGCCATTGGCCGTGCTGTCCCCTCCGCCGGCCGGGGCGGCCGAGGTCGTCTACGACACCGCTGCCGCGATCAGCCGCGGAAAGTGGACGTATGTGGTCGTCCACTCGGCGGCGGATCGGTCCAGCCCGGTTGCCCAGGGCTGCCACTTCATTGTTGACCGCGACAATACCGGCGCTTTGCGCGTCATCGCCACCGAGAACTGGCGCAAGCAGCGGGATGGCCAGCACATTGCCGGATACTGGCAGCCCCAGAGCGTCGGCGTGTGCATCATCGGCGACTTTTCCGCCCAAAAGCCTGACAAGGGGCAGTTTGACTGCCTTGTCGAGTTGGTCAACGCCCTTCAGGAAGTCTGCCGCATCCCGGCTGACAAGGTGTACCTGATGAGCGACCTCGATGCCCGCAGCACATCCCCCGGCCTATCCTTCCCGGCCGCCAGATTCTCCGCCCGCCTGCTCAGGCAAGGGCGGTAGCCGATTGCGGACCTTTTGATTGCGGATTGCGGATTTCCGGGATCCTATGTCCTGTGCGATCTTCCAGGGCGCCGTGGTTTGCGGTGTCCCGCGAAGGAACGAAGCCACCACCTTTTTCGCTCCGCTTCGCCCCGCTTCGCCGCGGGCGCCTCGACCCTGGCAAGCGGCGATATGCCTGCTCCAACAAGCAAAGCTCCGAAAATACCCCTGTGTTTGGCGTGCGTGAATCCGCAATCCGCCCGGCTTCGCTGAAAGCTCCGCCGTGGCATGCAATCCGCAATCCGCCCGGCTCCGCTGAAAGCTCCGCCGTGGCATGTAATCCGCAATCCGCCCGGCTCCGCTGAAAGCTCCGCCGTGGCATGCAATCCGCAATCCGCAATCCGCAATCCGCAATCAAAAGGTCCGCATCCGCCTTACTGCCCCGGCCTGTCTACCGGGCAGGTGGAGGCAAGTGGCAGGCGGATGGAGAAGATGCTTCCGCCGCCAGGCCGCGATTGGGCCGAGATCTGCCCGCCGTGGATGTCGATGATCCGCTTGCAGATCGACAGGCCCAGGCCGGTGCCGTCGCGGAAGGTCTTCTTGGCCTCGGGGCTGCGGTAGAACTCCTCAAAAAGGCGCCGCCGGGCGGTCTCGCTCAGGCCGATGCCGGTGTCGGCCACCTCCAGCACGGCCCACGGCTTCTCCGCGCGAACGACGACCTCGACCGATCCGCCCTGGGGGGTGTACTGAATGGCGTTGGTGATCAGGTTTATGACGACCTGCCTGATGAGTTCCTCGTCGGCCGTGACGGGCACCGGCACGACGCGGGCGGTAAGGCTAAGCCCCGCCGCGGCGGCGTGGGCGCCCAGAAGTTCGATGACCTGCTCGGCCAACTCGTTCAGGGCGAGATCGCCGGTGTGGAGCACGTCCCGCGGCGCCGCCCGCAGCCGGGCGTAGCGGCGCAGATCGTTGACCATCTCCATCAGCGCCTTGCAGCGCGTGGCCGCACGGTTCATCAGGCGCTGCTGCTGGTCGGTGAGCCTGGCATGTCCGTCCTGCGCGATGGCGTCGAGCATCGAGACGATCCCCGCCAGGGGCGCGCGCATCTCGTGACCGGCCTTTTGCATGAAGAAGCTCTTGGCCTCGTCGGCGCCGTGCAGGCGGCGGTAGGCGTCCTCCAACTCGTGCTCGCGCTGACGCAGACGGGTGGAGATCGCCGAGGCAATGAAGACCATCATGAAGCTCATCGCCGACATCGCGCCGGTGACCTGGAGCACGTATACCCAGTCGGCGTGCAGGCCCGAGACGACGCTCTTGCCCCGCCCGCCCGAGAGGTCCACGTGAACGCACGCCAGCAGGCCGGAATACTCGCCCCATGCCATGGCGTTGATCAGCGCCGACGCCCCGGCCGCACACAGATACGCCAGCGCCTGCGGCAGAAGCTCCGACGCGATGACCATCGGCAGCAGCACCAGAATTACGAAATAGTTAGCCACCCCGCCGGTGTGATGGACCAGGGCCGTGACGGCAATCATGTCGCAGGCGATCTGCCCCAGGGCAAGCAGGTTGATCCTGCGCTGGCTGATGATCCCGCCGCGGCGGATTCTCCGGACCAGCACGGTGAACACCGCATTGTAGAAAAAGATCAGGCAGGTCACGTAGATGGCCGAGCCAAGCGTGGGCGGGTTGCCGGCGACCTGGAACCGCACACCCAGGCCGTACCAGCAGAACAGCAGCAGCACGAGCGTGCCGCCCGCCATCAGCCAGCGGACGTGCGTGAACCACCCCAGCCGCTCGACCAGCTCCCGCTCGGTGATGGTCAAGTCCGGTTCGTGTCGCAGTGGAAGTTCATCCGCCGGGGGCGTGGCCAGTTCGACATGTTGTTCATCCGCCGGTTCGGGCATGCCGATATGGTATCACATGTCGCGCTTTGATGCACAAGGCCGGTGGCGCGGTTCCAACAATCCCTCAACGTGGTGCTCCCACGTGGTGCTGTGTTTCCGCGGCTGTTTGCGGGCATAGGTCCCATAGGACTTATAGGACCCATAGGACCCACAAGACCCTTCCACGTGGTGCCATGCTTCCAGCCTTGGGGAAGCATGTCCCCGGAGAGCATGCTTCCGCAAACAGCCGCGGAAGCATGGCACCGCACTGGGCGTGCCCTCAGCGTTCTGTGCTCCGAGCTGCTATCTTTTATCCCCTACATCCCCTACATCCCCTGCATCCCCTGCATCCCTGCTAACGCCAAGCCGGATGAGGCTTCTGGCGGCCAGGGCGTAGCAGACGCAGAAAATCGGGGCCACGCCCAGCAGGATGCCGCCGACCCGGCTGCCGATGTGGGACTCAAGCGTCAGGCCGATGAGCCCGGCAAGCGGGCCAAGGGCGAAGCCCGAGCCTATAAGCCCTTCGTGGCCGCCGCCGGCCTCGACGGAGGCGTTCTTCACGACGATGGCGTAATAGAGCGACGCGAAGTAGATGATCCCCGCAGCCGCGCCGAACATCAGCTCGCCGCCCAGAACGATCCCCAGGTTAGTTCCGAAGATCACCATCGAGAATCCGCCGGCCAGGATGGGCATGGCGATTATCAGCGGGTACGCGCGCCCGTACCAGCCCGTCCAGATGCCCAGTATCGCGAAGGCTATCAGCCGCGTGATGTCCAGCGCGGCGGAGTAGGACGTTGCCTGCTCGATAGAGCAGCGGAGTTCGCGGAAAATGCCCGGCAGCAAGGCCGCCAGGATCCACATGCCGGAGTAGCTGGCCAGCATGAGGAACCGTCCGGCGTGCATCAGGCCGGTCAGGCGGCGAGCCTGATGGGGCCCGGGACGCTCGGGGTGGTCTTGCGGCAGATGCCACGGCCGGCGCGGCAGCAGGGCGACCAGGCTCAGCGTGACGACGTTGAGCGCCCCGGCCAGGGCGAACAGGCTCCAGGTGTTCCACTGGATCAGCGGCCCGGCCGCCACAAGCGCCGCCGGCACTGCCAGGGCCCACGAGAAGTTGAAATAGCCCAGTATCCGAGCCGTTCGCAGAGGCGTTTGCCCGGCGGTGACGTAAGATTCCACCACGGGCCATTTCTGCCCGTTCAGCAGGCCCGTCAACGTGCCGCCGACGAAAAGCACCAGACTCGTCGGCGCCAGCCCCATGCCGGCATGCACCAGCAACTGCGCGGCCATGGCGGCCGCCAGGACGCGCTTCTCGCCCAGCCTCGCGCAGACCGGATGGCTGGTAAGCGCGCCGAATGCGTACGCGATGCCGAACGCCAGCGCAAGGGACAGGTTCCACGCGTCGGAAAATCCCAGATGGTGCTTGCAGTAGAAATACGAGCCTCGCTCGATGAGGATGGTCGAGAGGCTTTCGATGAACACCAAGGCAAGCAGCAGAACCAATCGTGGCACGCGGCGGATTCCTTTTCTGTGGCGGTTACGGCGATTCGGAGTTTACGGCCTCCAGGCGGCAGCCGGCCAGCGCGGCCGGCCTGACCGCGCGGATAGACAATCTTCGACTTCCGGCGCCCGCAATCAAGAGAATACACCTTCGGCGGCTATGTCGGTTTGACTTCACGGTGGGGCGGGGCTATCCTGTGGGGCGTGGTGGCGCGACGGAAAGGGCTGAGATCGACTTGGACGGCTGGCTCGGAAAGGAACGGACTTATGGCGAATCTATCACTGGCTCAGCGGCTGGCGGTTTGCAGTTGGTCGCTGCAACCGAAGGACCCGGCGGACCTGATCGGCCAGCTTCGGCAGTTGGGCATGGACAAGATCCAGTTGGCTCTGGGCCCGCTGGTCGGCGAGCCGGCCTGGGCCGACGCCGGGGCGAAGCTGTCGGCCGCGGGAGTCAAGGTCGTCTCGGGCATGTTCGGCACGGTCGGCGAGGACTACACCACGCTGGAGACCATCCGCAAGACCGGCGGGGTCGTGCCGGATGCGACCTGGGATGAGAACTGGCGGAACATCCAGCAGTACGTGCAGCTGGCCGCGAAGCTGAAGCTCAAGCTCGTCTCGTTCCACTGCGGTTTTCTGCCGGAGGATCCGGCCGACGCGTCGTACGACAAGCTCATCGGGCGGCTCGTGAAGATCGCGGATGCCTTCGCCGGCGAAGGCATCGGCCTGGCCATGGAGACCGGGCAGGAGGATGCGTGTACGCTCAAGGGATTCCTGGACCGCCTCGCCAAGCCTGGCGTGGGCGTGAACTTCGACCCGGCGAACATGATCCTCTACGCCAAGGGCGAGCCGGTCTCGGCCGTCAAGGTGCTTATGCCCTACGTCATGCAGGTTCACATCAAGGACGCGACGGCCACGAAGGTTCCCGGCCAGTGGGGCGCGGAAGTGCCCGTCGGGACCGGCGAGGTGGACTGGGCGGCGTTCTTCGCGGCGCTGGCGGCCGGCGGGTTCGGCGGCTGCATGAGCATCGAGCGCGAGGCCGGCCAACAGCGGATAGCGGACATAATGCGGGCGAAGAGATTCATCCTCGATATTATCGGAAAGGTGGGCTGACATGATCCGCGTGGGCATAATCGGGCTGGGCATGATGGGCGGGATGCACTACCGCGCGTGGCGGGAGATCGACGGCGTCGAGGTCGCCGCCGTGGCGGACGCCGACCCCAGGCGGGCCGCCGGCGACCTGAGCACGAACTGGAGCAACCTGCCGGGCGCGGCCAAACAGCTCGACATGTCGCGCATCCGCGGCACCACCGACCCGCACGAGCTTATCGCGCTGGCCGAGGTGGACATCGTGGACATCTGCACACCGACGCCCGCCCATGCCGACCTGGCCGTCGCCGCCCTGGAGGCCGGCAAACACTGTGTCTGCGAGAAGCCGCTTGCCCGCACGGCCGAGCAGGCGAGGCGAATCGCCGCCGCGGCCCAGAAGGCCAGGGGATTCTGCCTGCCGGCCATGTGCGTGCGGTTCTGGCCGCAGTGGGCCTGGCTGGCGCGGATGATCGAGGCCGGCACCTACGGGGCGGTCCTGGACGCGACATTCCGCCGCGTCGGCCCGATGCCGCCCGGCTGGTTCGGCGACGGCAAGCTATCCGGCGGGGCGATACTGGACCTGCACCTGCACGACACGGACTTCGTCAAGTTCGCTTTCGGCAAGCCGGGGGCGGTGCATAGCTTCGGCCGGGTCGGGAAAACCGGGTGCGTCGACCAGCTCATCACGCACTACATCTACGGCGACGGCGGGCCAGTGGTTACGGCCGAGGGTAGCTGGGCCATGTCGGCGGGTTTCCCGTTCCGCATGGACTACACGGTGAACTTCGAGCGGGCGACCGCGGAGTACGTGATGCTCCGCGAGCAGCCGCTGGTGATCTACGAAAACTCCAAGGCGACGCCGCACGCCTGCCAGGGCGCCGATGGCTATCACAACGAGCTTGCGTACATGGCCCAGTGCGTCGCATCCGGCAAGGCCCCGAGCATAATCACCGCCGCCGACGCCGCCGAGAGCATCGAGATCGTCGAGGCCGAGGCGTTGAGCGTGGGAACGCGCCGGCGCGTGGAAGTGTAAGGCTCTTTCAGCGATGATTCGATGGATCGGGCGCCATGCTACCAACCTTGAGGAAGCATGTCTCCGCGGCTGTACATCCGCCACCGGAACGACCTGTTCGCATACGATATGGCAGCCGGCATGACGGTGAGGCCTGGTCTTTCAATCCAGAGCCCCAGAGGGGATTGCGTTTTGTTCCGCGATTGCGTAGAATTACATGTCAGTTGTGTGCCAATCGCCAACAGGAACCAGAGGGCGGAAAGATGGCCGAGAACGAAGTTACGATTTGGGGCATCCACGGCGGCAGGACCGGCGACGCGGACAGTCTTTTTCTTAAGAAGAACTTCGTCGGCATCGGCTGGCATAAGATGGGCGACCTCGGAACACCGGGACCAAACCGGGAAGCGTTCAAGGCGAAGGTTGCCGAAACCTACCCCGACTTTAAGCCGGGGGCCATCCCCACAGCCGCAGGGCAAACGTACCGGTTCGTCCACGAGATGAAGCCCGGCGATTTGATTGTGTATCCCTCCAAGCGTGACCGGCAGGTCCACATCGGCCGCATTGAGGGGCCATATAAGTACGACCCGAGTCTGGAGCACAGCTACCCGAATCTACGGCCGGTGAAGTGGCTTCGAGTTTTGCCGCGTACGCACTTTTCACAGGGAGCACTGTACGAAATCGGCGCAGCCATGGGCCTGTTTCAGGTGAAGAACTACGCTGACGGATTCACGGCGGCCGTGGAGGGCAAGGCCGTACCCACGCCGGCCAAGGAAGATGAAACCGTCGCACTTGTGGCAGAGGAAATCGAAGAAACCACCCGCGATTTCATCCTCAAACGCCTGGCCCAGGAATTGAAAGGCCACCCGCTGGCGGATTTTATTGCCCAACTGCTGGGGGCGATGGGCTACCGTACCCGGGTTTCCCCCGAAGGCCCCGACGGCGGTATCGACATCGTGGCGCACAAAGATGAGTTGGGCTTTGAGCCGCCCATTATCAAGGTGCAGATCAAGAGCGGCGAGGGCAGCATCGGCGACCCGGTTGTGTCGGCGCTGTACGGGAAGGTACAGGGCAACGAATTCGGTTTGATGGTGACGCTGGGGACCTTCACCGCCCAAGCCAAGGCGTTCGCCCGAAGCAAGCCTAACCTTCGCCTGATCGGCGGTGAGGAACTCGTCGAACTCGTCTTGCAGCACTACGACCAATTCGACTCGCGATACAAGGGCTTGATTCCCCTTACGCGCGTGTACGTTCCACAGGCCTTGGAAGAGGGAGAAGAGTGAAGCCCGGAGGGCAGGGGTCCGGCCCTTTCTTGGTTCCTTTCTTGCTTCTCACCCCTCCTGCTCCGCAGGCGTGTGCAGCCCGGCGGGCCCCGCAGTGTGCTCGCCCGTGTCTGGGGCGAGGATGATGAAAGCGCCAACGGCGCGAAACCATACCAGCCTGGGGCAACGCCCCAGGAAAACAACCCGAAACCACACAAGGGCTGAAAGCCCGCCTTATACCATGCCGCAATCACTCGACAACATCCTCCTGCACCTCGTCTTCAGCACAAAGGATCGCTTCCCATGTCTTGGCGAGTCCGTCCGCCCCAGGCTCCACGCCTATCTGGCCACCGTGGTCCGCAACGCGGGCTGCGAATGTCCCCGGTCCGGCGGTGTGGCGGATCACGTTCACCTCGCCGTCCAACTTTCGCGGACGATCACCGTTGCGGCCCTGGTTGAGGAGTTGAAGACCTCGTCATCGAAGTGGATCAAGACACAATCGCCCGAACTTTGCGGCTTCGCATGGCAGCGCGGTTATGGCGTGTTCTCTGTGGGGCCGTCGGATTTGGATGCGTTGCTGGCCTACATCGACAATCAAGAGGAGCATCATCGAACGCGGACGTTCCAGGATGAGTATCGGGCATTCCTCACGAAATACAGGGTGGCATACGACGAACGATATGTCTGGGACTGACCGATGAAGATGAGGCGGGCTTTCAGCCCTTGACTCTTCTGCCTCGGCAACCTGGGGCGTTGCCCCAGGCTTGTATGGCATCGGGGCTTTGCCCCTCCTCCAACTCCCGCGGCACCAGGCACAGATGAACGTGGGCCAAGTGGAGAAGTCGGCGTTGGCGAAGAGGAAATTTGCGGCCCCCGGAAGCGGCTTTCGGCAACGGATTCGGCGGCAGATTCGGCAGCGGATTCGGCAACGGATGTTGCAAACGTCCCGGGCGGAGGCTAGTTTTCTGTAAGGCACAGACAAAGGGCCGGCGCATGAAAAAACCACATGATCGATATTCGCCTTCGTTTTCGTTCGGGCCGATCAAACGGCGTGGCGATCAGCCCGCGTCCAAGCCGGCGGCGCCCCCCGCGGCTGGGCCGGCCTTGGGCACCCCAGGGGCGCAGCCCGCCGGCGAGCCGGCGTCTTCGGCCGGGCCGGCGCCGCCGGCCGCGGGGAGCCTGCTTCAGTGGGCCGGGGCGCCGAAGGCGACGCTGGCGATCGTGTTTACGGACATCGTCTCGTCGGCGGCGCTGGGAAACAAGCTGGGCAACCGCGCGATGGATGAGCTGCGGCGGGCGCACTTTCGATGCGCGAGCGAACTGGTCAACCGCTGCGGCGGGCGGGTGGTCAAGACGATCGGCGACTCGGTCATGGCGGCGTTTCACGCGGCCAGCGACGCCCTGGATTTCGCCTCGGCCGTAAATTGCGACCCCGGCGACGACCGGATTGTGGTCCGCGTCGGGATACACGTCGGGCCGGTAACAGTCGAGGAAAACGACGTCTACGGCGCCACGGTCAACTATGCCGCCCGCGTGGTGGCGGCGCCCCAAGACGCGGAGGTCTGGCTGAGCAGCGAGGCCAAGAGCCACGTCGACCAGGAAGGCGCCCCGCACCAGGCGCTGCTTCGCTGGCTCAACCACACCGGCCTGGAGATCAAGGGGTTTCCGGGAAAACACATCCTGTGGTCGCTTGTGGCGCGGTAACATGACAACGCCCTGGTTCCGCTTGCCTGGCCGCGGCGCAGGTTTTGTCTCTTTTTCTCCGCGACCGTCGCGCCCTCAGGAAGGGACCCGATGTCCGCGAGAGAAAAAGCTTTCAGAAAAACAAGAAAACGAACGTTAGCAGTGCGGAAAACGCGGAGAGAAGAAGGTGACACCGATGAAGAAGGTTCGATTCGGCGTGATTGGTCTGGGCAACATGGGCGTACCGCATGCCGATTGGTGCGCCAATGAAGGCGGCAGGGACGTGGCCCTCGGGGCCGTGTGCGACATCGTGGCCGGCAAGGCGGAGGAAGTCGGCAAGAAGCACAACGTGCCGTATTTCACCGACGCGCGGGAACTGATGGACAGCGGGCTGATCGACGCGGTCATCGTTGCCACGCCGCATTACTGGCACTGCCCGCTGGTGATCCACGCGGCCCGCCGCAAGCTCCACGTGCTGTGCGAGAAGCCCGTGGAGAGCCGCGTCGGCCGGGCACGGGTGATGGTCGAGCAGTGCCGCCTGAACCAAGTCGCCATGGGCGTGGTGTTTCACCAGCGCACGCGGTCGATCATGCGGACGATGAAGCGGATGGTCGCCGGCGGCGCAATCGGCGAGTTGTTTCGCGTCGAGATGGTCTGCTCGAACTGGTTCCGCAGCCAGGCGTATTACGACAGCGGCGCGTGGCGCGGCACGTGGGACGGCGAGGGCGGGGGGGTGCTGATCAACCAGGCCCCGCACCACCTGGACCTGTTCCAGTGGATCGGCGGGATGCCCGGCAAGCTCCTCGGCCTGGTTCACACGCGGGCGCACGACATCGAGGTGGAGGACACCGCCAACTTCCTGTTCGAGTACGGCGGCGGGAAGGTGGGCTATTTCTACGCCTCGACGGCCGATGAGCCGGGCTGCGAGCAGTTCACCGTCTGCGGCGACAAGGGCACGCTGCTGTGCAAGGGCGGCAAGCTGATGCACGGCAAGCTGAAGCAGTCCATCAGTTCCCACATACGGACTTCCAAGGGCAGCTTCGGCGCCAAGGGCGAGCAGGAGTGCACCTGGAAGGAAGTCAAGCTGCCCAAGGACCCCGGCGGCAGGCACCTCATGGTAATCAGGAACTTCGCCGCCCACGTGCTTGCCGGCGAGCCGCTGTACTGCCCCGGCCTCGAGGCGCTCAACCAGGTCGAGCTGTCCAACGCGATGTACATAGCAGGATTCAAGGACAAGCCGGTCCGCCTGCCCGTCGATGGCCGGGAGATCGAGGCCCTGATCCGCAAGCTGGAGAAGGATCGCTCCAGCGGCAAGGGCCAGGCCGTCCGCAAGGCCGCGGACAAGGAATACGCCAAGCTGATGAAGAAGTAGCCAGTAGCCAGTAGCCAGTAGCCAGTAGCCGGTAGCCGAGAAAAGACAAACGGCGGAACCCGGGAAAACGGAACCTGGAACCCGGGAAAACGGTATGGCGGAACCGGGAACACGTTGTCCCGTTGCTGGTGCTCGTGACCGGCGGTTGAGGCCTGCTCGCTTCAGCGAGCAGGGTGGGCTGCCGTGTGTCAGTGCGCCGGGGAGTGGGGCCATAGGTCTCATAGGTCCTATACGACCCATACCCACGACCCCGGCGAGCGGGGGCTTGCGCCGGCCGGACACTTCACGATAATGCGGGCAACTCGCCGCGGGGCCGATGGTTTCACAAGTGTGGTACAATGCTTGAGCCTGCCCCTGATTCGGGCACCGACCACGGGTAAGGTTCCCGAAAGGATGCGACACATGCCACAGGCGATCCGGACAACCTGGACCAGGGATTTCCGCCGTCGCGCCGTGCGGCTGGCCCTGCTGGCGTGCCTGCTGGCCCTGGCGGCCGATGGGTACGTCGGCGCGTCGGGCGGCCAGGCCGGGGGCGATAAGCAGACCTCGCCCAATGCGTCCGCTGACGCCGGGCGACAGGCGGTGGTGCAAGGCCGGGCGGACATGCAGGCCGAGCTGGAGGTCCAGTACGAGGCCCTCAAGCACGACCTTGCCAATCGCAACAATATCGCCAAGCGGGCCGCCGAGGCGCTGCGGCAGGATTCTCTGATCCTCGCAAGCGACCGCGACGGGCTGGACGTGGTCCTGCGCCGCACGGCAGCCCTTGCGGCCGACCTCAAGCGCTCAGCCGACCAGGCCAAGCTGGCCGATCTGGAGAAGCAGCTTGCCGACCTGGCCAGGCAGGCCGAGCAGACCCCCGTCGACGACACCGAGGCCCGGCATGGGCTGTTCCTGAAAGCCAGCCGGCTCCGGCGGCAGATCGCGTTTACAAATCCACTGCTGAACTTCGACAAAATCCTGTTCATCAAGCGTCACAAGTCCATCTACGACCACATGTGCGACCAGTACTACGGCATGGCGCAGATGCCTGGCGGCGGGCTGTACACCCTGAATAATCCGTTTAGCGACTCGCCGACGGTGACGGATGTCCTTGCCGGCTCGACGGTCGCCGGCGGCCGGCTCAAGGGTCAGCGTCTTTGGGGCGGGCCCGACCGCAAGTGGAATATCCGCTTCGACGGCGAGGGCAACCTGGCCGGCGAGGCCACGGAGGGCGGGTCGTTCCTCTCGCCGGACCTGTCGTTTGACGGCAAGCGGATACTCTTCGCCTACGTCGAGTGCCGTGGCGACACGCGCCACCGCCACCACACCGATCCGAACAAGGGACACTGGGATGAAGGGCGCAGCTACCACGTGTTCAAGGTGAACGTCGATGGCTCGGACCTCGTCCAACTTACCGACGGAACGTGGAACGACTTCGACCCGGCCTGGCTGCCCAACGGGCGGATTGTCTTCAACTCCGAGCGCCGCGGCGGATACCTCCGCTGTGGGCGGACCTGCCCGACGTACACTCTCTACGACATGGCCGCCGACGGCAGCGGCATCAACTGTCTGAGCTTCCACGAGACCAACGAGTGGAACCCCTCGGTCACCAACGACGGGCGGATCATCTACACGCGGTGGGACTACGTCGACCGCTTCGGCTGCACCGCCCACCACCCGTGGATCACCACGCTCGACGGCGCGGACTCCAGAGCGGTGCACGGCAACTTCGCTCCGCGAAACGCCCGCCCGGACATGGAGCTCGACATCCGGGCGATCCCCGGCTCGGTGAAGTTCGTCGCCACGGCCGCGCCGCATCACGGGCAGGCGTTCGGCTCGCTTGTGCTGATCAACCCGAACATTCCCGACGACGACGCCATGGGCCCGGTCCGGCGGATAACGCCGGAGGTGGGCTTTCCCGAGAGCCAGGGCGGCACGCAATGCTACGGCATGGCGTATCCGCTGAGCGAGGACTACTACATCTGCGTCTACGACGTCGGCGCGGAGATTCGCAAGGGCGGCTGGAACTTCGGCATCTACCTGGTGGACAGCTTCGGCAACAAGGAACTGCTCTACCGCGATGAGAAGATCGCGTGCATGAGCCCGATCCCGCTGAGGCCCCGTCCCGAGCCGCCGGTTACGCTGTCGATGGACCCGTCCAGGATTGCCGCTCGCGGCCCGGCGTATCCGGGCAAGCCGGGGCAGGCCGCCGTCGCCGTGGTCAACGCCTACGACGGCCTGCGCCCCTGGCCCGACGGCACGGTGATCAAGTCCCTCCGCGTTTTCAAGCTGCTGCCGATGAGCGTGCCTTCGGGCGCCCCGCCGTTCAATACGGGTAAGCGAATCGAGCTCGCCGGCGACTCTGTCGTGCCCGTGCGCCACCTGCTGGGCACGGTGAGCGTCGAGGCCGACGGCAGCGCCAACTTCACGGTCCCCGCCAACGTTGAACTGTTCTTCCAGGCGCTGGACGCCAACGGCCTGGCCGTGCAGTCCATGCGGTCGGCGACGTACCTCCACGAGGGCGAGCGGCTGCTCTGCGCGGGCTGTCACGCGCCCAAGGACCGCACCCCTCCGCAGGCCGGGGCGATGCCGCTGGCGCTGCGCCGCGAGCCGTCGAGAATCGTCCCCGACGTCGACGGGTCCAACCCGTTCAGCTATCCCCGGCTGGTCCAGCCGGTGCTGGACCGCAACTGCGTGCCGTGCCACACAAAGAGCCAGAACGTCGGCAAGGCCCCCAACCTTGGCCGCGAGCCTATGGCCAACAAGTGGTACGCCTCCTACAACAGCCTGATCGACAAGTACGCATTCACCAACTACGGCAACAACCTCTACACCACGCCGGGCAAGTTCGGCGCCCGGGGGTCCAGGCTTTACGAGATGCTCGCCAAGGGCCACAACAAAGTGAAGCTCTCGCCGGAGGACCTTCACCGCATAACGCTGTGGCTGGACTGCGCATCAATGTTCTACGGAGTCTACGAAGCCGACCGCGGCGCAGCCCAACTCCGCGGGGAAGTGGCCAAGCCGACACTGGAGTAGGCGCGGTTGGAGACCGCCGGCCAATTGCGGATTGCGGATTGCGGATTGCGGATTGGGCAAGTCAGTTCCGTGGCCGTGGGCCGGATGGAATGCATGGTAATGCCTCAGTTGCGGGAGGCTTGTAGCGCCGCCGTAAGGCGGTCTTTCAAGAAGCCCCTTACGGGGCCGCTACAAACGAGCTTGTTCAGGCTTCACGGTTCTTTCTCCCCCCCTAACTGAGGCATTACAATGCATGGTTCTTTCCCGGCGATCTTTCCGCCCCGGACGGGGCGGACGGCGTGTAGCCGGGGGTGACCGCAGGGAACCCCCGGAACCAAGCCCCAAGAGTCAATGAGCCCCGGCGGGGGCGATGGCGCGTGATAAAGCAGACATCCTACTCCCTATCTACTGACCTACTCCCTCCTTTTCCCCTCTGCATCTCAGCGCCTCTGCTCTGAAAAGAAGGTAGTAGTACCACAGCGCAACTTAACTCATGGATATTTCGGAATACATGACGGCAGTTGATCGACATCGATGCCCATCGCCAGCAGCCCGGCGACAGTCGTTCTCGTATGAAATATCCG
>Ga0315285_10001512_pt1 | contig 24425 bp, 27 predicted proteins | sample YL17G09_36_MG_FD_203698 | JGI IMG/M metagenome (GOLD analysis project Ga0315285, IMG submission 203698) | Sediment microbial communities from Yellowstone Lake, YNP, Wyoming, USA - YL17G09_36 | ecosystem: Environmental > Aquatic > Freshwater > Lake > Sediment | place: USA: Wyoming | collected... | reverse complement strand
GTAGTTATTTACAGGGCATGATGCCATTTTCTTTCTATTGTCATAAAATAGAAGAAAATGAAGAACCTTTAGAACTTACTTTTTTAATCCCAGAAGATATAATAACCGTTAAACATAATATATAATAAAATGAAAGGAAACATGTATTTAGTAAAAGACAAAAATTTAGAAAAAAAATCATACTCTATGGCTAAGAGTAGTGATACAGAAAAAGTTACTTTAACCAAAAGTAATGATAAAGAAGACATTACAAAAACCATTGAAAAAATATCAAATGGTTGGTTGCTAACTGTTGACATATATGATATTGAAAAAGGATCATATAAGTGCATGAAAAAGTATTTTGAAAAAAATCCTATCATGAGTGAAGAAATGGAAGATGAGGAAGAGATGAAAGAAGATTACAAAAAAGAATCTTCTAAAAAATCTAAATCAGACTTTGATGAGAACTGGGATATTTTAGAACTAACATAAAAAAGACCTATGTTTGCAAATCCAGATGCAGTTAATCCTGCTAAAATAACTTTTAAAAATGTAAAAAACTTCCTCTCTGCTCAAGTCAGGGAGGCAGGTTTTTTGCCTGAGTGGGAAAAAGAACAAGTCTTATGGAGAGCCGAAGCAGCTAAAGAATGTACTGTAAAGGGTAGTTGTTTAGAATGTGGCTGTGAGACACCTGACTTATATTATGGTACAGCAGGATGTAAAAAAGTAGATAACCCTTGTTTTCCTGATATGATGGACCAAGAAAGTTGGTCAAACTTTAAATCACAAAATAACATAATAATAGAACAAAATGGAAAATAACTTAGACCCAAATAATGATTTGACTACAATAGTATTTGAACCATCAAGTGTAACTGTTACTGGTCAAAAAAATCAAACTGTTTCAGGATCTTCTATAATAAAGAATATTGGCACTACTAGATTTACTTGTAGGAGTGTAGCTAAAAGTTGTGGGTGTACAACCCCTTCAGGAATTGACACTGGCACAATAATTGAACCAGGAGAATCTAAAGAACTATTTTTTAGTATTGAATTATCAACTCCTGCAGATAAGTTTATTTATGTTCATGGTAATTGTACTACCATATCTCTTAGAATTACAAAACAAATTACTGCTTAAAGCTTTATCATGGAACTAATTGTAGATAATAAAAGATTAACTTATATTTTTAACAATGATTTTGAGTTATCAGCAATTAATGATGCCATAACATTTTTAAATAATAATGATTTACCAATTAACTTTTTTATTAATACCCCTGGTGGATATACAAGTTTTGTACATCCTTTAACTAAAGCTATTGAGGATTATGAAGATATAGTTCTTTATCCTATTGAGGAATGCTCAAGTTCAGGATTTTTCTTATTAATGAATACTACAGTTCCAATTTGTTTTTTAGATAAATCAATGAGGTCTATTGTTCATTTTCCAAGAATAGATTGTTTAGTAGATCTTAATGAAACTCCTATTTATGATAAAAAAGAATTAAAACTTAGATCAGCAAATAATAAATTTAAAAACCTTTTGTTAGAATTGCCATTAGAACAAAAGCAATTAAAAAAATTATTAAGAGGAGAAGATATAGTTTTATATCATGATAGTTTGTCAGAAATTTTTAAAGATAGATTAATACATGAATAATAATAATTTTAAGATAATACAAAAAAACAAATTAAAAATAGTTATTTCTGATAAAGATTTTTTTGTAGGAGAAAATATTTTATTTATTTGTTGCGAAGAATCCAAAGTACCTACCCAATACACAATACAACTAGAAGATAATTATCATATAATAGATCCTATTGTAAAATATATAAAACATTCTTTTGATCCTAATGTCAAAGTAAATGGTCATTACTTAGTAGCAACTAGAAAAATTAAAACAGGTGATGAAATAAAAAGAAACTATTATGATACTGAGGAGATTATAGTAAAAGAGTTTACAGATGTAGAAACTGGAGAAAGAGTAAATACAAAGAATTTATATTTATATAATAATAAAAACACAGACGATGGATTATTATTTGATGCAGAATTTTGATTATATAAAAAATGCTAGTAAGTTTTGGGAAGTAAATCCAGAGTTTATGCATGCAGAGCCTTATAGAACATTCTATAAAAGTAGTAGAGAAAAGACTAGGACTTCTAAAATTATGTGGGCTATATTTTTATTATGTGATATTAGTAGTCCAAAGATTAGATTAAGAAAAGATGAAAGAGAAGAAGACATTAAGCTTTATTATTTAGAAGATGAGAAGTTTGATTTTAATAAATATGAAGAGTTAATTCAACAGTATCCTAAAGTAGTTTTAACTAAGATACAGAGAGAGTTAAAAACTTGGCAAGATAAGATAGAGGAAAGAAATAAGTTTATTGAAAAACAAACTTATAACGAAAGGACATTTGAAATGTTAGATAAAATGTTAAAAGAATCTAAAGCAATATGGGAAGCATTTGGTAAAATTTATAAAGAATACCAAACAGAAAATATTGAAACTAGAGCTAGAGGTGGTAGAGAAGAATCATTTACTGAAAAACTATTAAAATAATAATATGAGCAAGCTTCCAAAAAATTATACGTATAGACCTTTACCAAAAGAATTATTTATAGGTTTTAGTGATATAGAAGGAAATGGTTTATTTGCTGGGGAAGAAATAGCAAAAGATACTAATTTAGGGATTTCTCATAAATTAGTTGGTAATGAATTAATTAGATTACCTTTAGGTGGATTTATTAATCATTCTAAGGAAGAGAATTGTACCTTTGTTGAAAAAGGTGATTTAGTTTATTTATATACTTTAACAAATATTGAAGTAGATGAAGAACTAGTATTAGATTATAATAAATATATTTGTAACATTAAATAACATACTATGTACCCAATGAACACACCAAATCAATATAATCAACCAAAGCAAAGAGAAAGGTTTTCCCTAAAAGAAGGAAGATATTTTTGGTATTCAAGTATTATGAAAACTTATAATAAAGCTCAACAAGCTGCTTGGCAAGAAGAACTAGACAAAAAAAATGCTGAAGAGTTAAATGTAAAAGATGATAATATTGATTGATACCGAAGATAAAGTTATTGAGGTAGAGGGAGATATTTCCGCTAAAGACACAAAAAAAAAGTTAAGACTTGCTTTAAAAGAATTTGAAGAATATAATTATGTTGCTTTTGATCCCATAAAAATTACATTTATTCCAATAGATTTAAATTCTACTATAGATAATTTTTTAAAAGGAATTAATGACCACCCTTCAGATACAAGTAAAAGAAAAGATATAAAACCTGGACCTCCTAAAGAATGACAATAAATACAGATTTATTATTTCCTATAATAGAGGATAATTCAGATTTTATTAAAACCCATCCTAACTTACATCCTAATAGTTCTGCTTATGAAATATATTGGACAGAAGAATTGAATAGATTAATTTATGGTTATTGGGGAAAAGAAGAAACTAAACAAGGAATAAGATATAGATTTATTCCTCCTCAACTATATTATTTTATTAACTATCATACAATGATGGTTACAGTAAAAAAACAAAGGATTAAAAGTAAGCCTTTTCTTTGGGATATTAATTATACTATAATGAACTTATGGTTTATAGCTAGAGGATTTAGTGGGTTTAAAGATGATCCTGATTATACCTCTAACTATACAGTTTATCTAAAAGAACAAAAATTAAAGTATCCTAATAATGCTGATATTCCTTTACATTTACTAGAGACTTTAACAGAAGATTGTTATAAAGAAAATGGTACATTAAAAGAATATATAGATCCTTTAGAATACTTAAACTCTACACACAAAGAATCTTTAGGTATACCTTTATATGATAACTACTCTACTAATTTATTCTTGTTTGGATCTAGAGGGGGTGGTAAATCTTTTATGGCATCAGCTATATTAGAACATGAGTATTTAACAGATGGGGCAAAAAGTATGGAAGACTTTTTAGCTAAGAGAAATAAAGTAGAAATATTTTGTGGTGCACCTATTGCTTCTAAATCTTCAGATTTACTAGATAAATTTAAAGATTCTCTTGATAATTTACCAGGAGAATACTCAAATGGTAGAGAAATGTTTCCTCCTCCTTTTTCTAGACAAAGTTCTGGAACATTAAAAGTAGGTAATTCTAAAAATCCATATAGATTTCATTATGAGAAAAAAATTGGAAATACTACAAAAGTTGTAGGTACAGGAACATTATTAAAACATGAAACTTTTAAAGAAAATAAGCAAGCTGCAGTTGGAGGTCGTTATACTGTAATAGTAATAGAAGAGGTAGGTTTGGAGGATAGTTTGCTTACAATACATGGAGCTAATAGATCTACACAAGACTTGGGAACAGGTAAGTTTGGGTCTTCTTTATACATTGGTACATCAGGGGATGTGGACAAAGTTATTGAAACAGAGATTATATTTAGAGATCCTGAAGCTTATGATTTTTTAAGTTTTAATGATATTTATGAAGGTAGAAATAAAATAGGATTTTTCTTACCAGCTTATTATACCAATGAAATGTTTAAAGATAAGAATGGAAATACTAATATAGAAAAAGCATTAGAGTATGAGTATTATGAAAGAGAGAAAGCTAAAAAAGCTAATAATACTGTAGCTTATGATGAATTAATAATGTCCAGACCTATTAAGCCTTCAGAAATGTTTTTATCTAGGACAGGTAATAAGTTTCCTATTGCTATGCTTAGGGAAGTTCAAGCAAATAATGATAAGTACCAATACAAAAAACACTTAAGAACAATTGGAAGTTTAATTCCTGATAAAGATTATATTTTTGGAGTAAAATTTAGGGCTGATATAGACTTGAGACCTATTGATAGATTCCCTCATGACCAAAAATCTAACTTACAAAGTGCTTGGGAATTTTATGAACACCCTCCTGCTGGATTAATTCCTACTAATTTATATAAAATAATTTATGACCCTATTAAAGATGAGGGGGGCGGTACATCATTGGCTGCTATATATGTTTACAAATCTAATAACACAATAGATGGCAATGGTAATGAGCTAGTAGCTTGGTGGGTAGGAAGGTATGATATGCCTGAAGATATTCATTTACAATGTGTTTTAGCTGCTAAATATTTTAATGCACAGGTAATGTTTGAGAATAACATTATTGACTTTAAAAACTATTGTATGCGTACAGGCAACTATCATATACTTGCTCCCACACCTAAACAAATTATTGAAAAGGCTGTAAAAGATCCTACAATGAAATATGATGTAGGAGTACCTATGACAAATCCTCTAAAGCAATATGCTCTAAGATTGTCCCAACAATGGTTGCTAGAAGAAAAAAAGAAATATGTTGAAGAGTTAATAGATGGAACTAATAGAGAAATAATTGTCAGAAACTTAGATACAATTAAAGATGATTTGCTATTAGAAGAACTTATACAATACAATGATAAGGGAAACTTTGACAGGGTATCTGCTTTTTTACTATTAATGCTTTGGATTGAACAAGATAAAGAATTGGTTATTAAGGAGACAGAAAATATTGTTAAAAAAACTAGTTTAGATTTTTATCAAGAATTGCATAATAACAGGCTCAAAAATAAACTTTTAATAAATTATTAATTTTTTTTTAATTTTGTAGATTAAATTATTATTACATGGTAGTAAATGAAAATTATGTTAGTGGTGTACTTTTGTCTCAAGTAGGCACTGATAGATATTCCTATAATAAAAAAATAGCAAATAATTATGAATGGGCTAGAGCAAAAATGGATTTTTTTGCTAACCAATATAATTTTTATAATGAAAGAAAAGAAAAGTTCAAAGTAAACTATGAGTTATTTAATGGTAGAATGGACTTTGATAGTTACTTAGATACTGGTAAAGTTATTTCTACAGAACTAGGAGTTGATATTCCAGAAATGGAATTTAACCAAAGTGACTATATTCATTTCCCTATACTACAAAATGTATTAAATGATTTAGAGGGAGAAGAGATTAAAAGACCTTTTAATTTAAGAGTAGTTACAACTAGTTCTAATAGTGAGGCTGTTAGACAAAAAACTCGCAAAGAGTTGTTAATAGAAAATACTTCAAAAATAGTAAAAGAACAATTACTAACAAAGATAAAAGCAGATAATGCTAAAAAAATTCAAGAGGCTAGGGCTAATATGGACCCTACATTAGATCCTGAATATTTAAAAAAATTAGAAGAATTACAGCAAAGTCTAGATTCTCAAATAGAGCAAACCTTACAGAGAATAACTCCTGTAGAGGTAGAGACATACATGGCAAATCATTTTAAATTGCCTGAAGAAAAGCTAACAGATGAAATTTTACAATATCATATAAGAACAGATAGATTAAAATTTGTATTTGATAAAGGTTGGAAAGATGTAATTATTACAGGAGAAGAAGTATACTGGACTGGAGAGTGGAATGGTAAGCCTATTATTAAAGTTTGTAATCCATTATACTTTAACTACTCTAAGTCTAAAGATATAGATTACTTAGATGAGTCTGACTGGTGTACTTATGATGAATATTTAAGTATTTATGAAATATACCAACATTTTGGTAATATCATTACTGAAGAAGAAAGAGAAGTTTTAGATAAATATGAATCTACTTTAAACTCTCCTTCAGATTCTAAAGTATGGGAAGTAATTCCTAATGCTCTTATGGATGGTGTAAATTCAGAAAATACACCTACTTGGACAGATCCTTGGCAAGATGATTATAATGATAATTATAAAACTAGAAGACTTAGAGTAACCCATATTGTATGGAAGACTTTGAAAAAAATTAAATATATTTATAGATTAAATGAGAACAATACTTTAGAAAAGAGTATTGCTGATGAGACTTATGTATTTAATAAGGCTACAGATATTAAACAAGAAATTCTATGGATACCAGAATATTGGCATGGTTATAAGATTTTTACCAATCCTAAGATTTATTTAAAAATTGAACCTATTCCTAATCAATATAGAGATATTGATAATCCTTTTCAAATAAGAGGACCTTATACAGGAACAGTTTACTCTGCAAGAAACTCTGCACCAATATCTATTGCAGATTTAGGAAAGCCTTGGCAGTTTCTTTATAATGTGATTGTAAATCAAATTATAGAGATTATGAAAACTGATATAGGTAATATACTATTAGGTTTACAAGAGCAAATACCTAAAGACCTTACTCCTACACAATGGATGACATATATTAAGAAGTTTAAAGTAGCTTTGATTAGTGCTTCAAAAGATGGGGATTTAAGAAGTATGGGGATTGACCCTCAGTATTGGAAAAGTATAAATCTATCTCATACTCAAGACATTGCACAAAAAATTAATTTATTAGATTATATTGAGAGAAAAATGACTCAAGCTATGAGTTATAATCCTAACAGATTAGGAATGCAATCTCCTTATGAGTCTATAGGTAATAATCAACAAAATATTATACAATCTTCTAATCAAACAGAAAAGTGGTTTTACATGCATAATTATGTAAAAGAAAGAACTACTGAAAACTTTATAGAAATTTGTAAAGTAATTTATAAAGATAATCCATTAAAAGCTTCTTATATTTTATCAGACCTAAGTGTAGCTACCTTAAATACAGAATTAGTTGATTTTGCTAATTATAACTATAAAGTATATATTACAAATACACTTAAAGATACGCAGGTAATCAATGAGTTAAAAGGATTAATTCAACCACTTATACAAAATTCAGGTGGAGACTTAAGAATAGTTCCTGAAATTTTAACTTCTGAAAATGCAACAGAAATTAAAAATATTATAAATAGACTTCAAGAAGATAAGATTAAGAGAGATGAGCAAGCAGTTCAACAACAACAAGAACAACAAATGCAAATGCAACAAATGCAAATGCAAGTAGAGCAACAAAGAATGCAGTTTGAAAAACAAATGGCAGATGATAAAAATGCTACTACTTTACAGGCTGCAGAAATAAGTTCTTCTAGGTTTGCAATGCTTAATGATATTAATCAAAATAAAGAAAATGATTTACTTGAACTTGAAAAATTAAAGCAAAGTAATAGTTTACAATCTGAAATAGATGTTGAGAAATTAAAAAAAATTGAATTAGAAAATAAAAAATTAGAAAAAGAAATTAAAAGCCTATAATATTATTTTTAACAAATAAAAAAATATAAAACATTTAAAATCAACTATTTATTTTAAAATTATTTATTTATTAAAATAATAAATTCAAAAATAAAATAATTTTTTTTCAATTTTGTACTACAAAACAAATAAAATATTAACCACATAAAACAATTAACAACATGACAGATAACAATTTAGATTTTGAAATCTTAGAGTTTAATGAAAATATCATCAAGGATGATAATTTAACAGACAAGATAGATTCTTTAAATGAATCAGAAAGTGATGAGGATGAAGAGAATGAAAATGATCTTATCAATTCTAATTTAATAGATGATGAAAATCTTGATGAATTAGACTTATCTGAGGAAGAGAAAAAAACTATTTTAAATAAAAAAAGCAAAGATAATTCTGAAGAACTAGATGAAGAAGAGACTTCAGAAGAAGATGATGCAGAGGATAATGAGAATCCTTTAAAAGTATTTGCTTCTGAACTAGTTGAAAGAAGGTTACTTAATTTACCAGAAGATTGGAATGGAGATGAAGAGTCTTTATTTGATGCTTATGAAAGCACTATAGAAGAAAAAGCTTTACAAATGGTAAGGCAAGCTTATAAGGTTGATGACCCTAAAGTAGATGGAGTTCTTAAATTTTTAAAACATGGTGGAAATATAGATGAGTATATTTCTACTTACGAGCAAACTAACTGGGTTGACGTAAATATTGAAGATGAAGATAATGCTACAGCTTTAGTTAAGAATTATCTTATAAGTGTTAAAGGATTAGATGAAGAAGAATCTGATGAACTTGTAAAAGGATACACTGAAAAAGGTAAACTATTTACTCAAGCATCTAAAATTCAATCAGATTTACAGTCTTTTAGAGAAGACCAACAACAAAAACTTATTGAGTCTCAAGAAGAGTATATGAAAATACAAAGAGAACAATATGTAAAAACAGTTGGCAAAATAAGAGAAGTTATTCAAAAAGGAAAAAGTAATAATGTTGTTATTGCTAAAAATGAAAAGAATAACTTAGAAGATTTTATCTTTTCTTCTTTAGAAGTTAAAAATGAAAAAGGAGAAGTAATAGGTAATTCTACTGGATTTAAAAAAATATTGAATGAATATCTTTCAGATCCAGAAAAAATGGTTGCCCTTGCATACAAACTCTATGAGGGGTTTTCTGACAAATCTGATAAAGTTGAAATAGCTAGCAGAGAAAAAAGCAAACTAGCTGAGATTTTAAAAAGAAATGCAGGAAAAGTTAAAACAGAAAAAATTAAACTAGAATTTATAAACTAACTATTTAAAAATAAAATAAACTAATATGAAATTATCACAAAGTAAATTTGGTATTATCAAAGCCCCAATGCTTACGGGAGATCGTAACTGGGGTATGAATTATACCAACCTAAATAATCTTTACCAAGCAGGTTTGATTAAAACAGATACAGAGGCATTAGGTGGTATGGGCCAACTAGCTTCAATGAAATCTTTATTTGATGGTACAGCTCCTTTGCTTGAACTAGCTCAAGGTGCAGATACTATTACTGTAGATGGAAACAAAGTAGAATGGGAATTCATGGTATCAGGTTATAGACCATCTCTTATTGTAGAGGATGTTGAATCAGGTAATACTACTAAAGGTATTGCTCAAAGACCATTTAAAATTAAAATTGACCTAGGTACTTATGTTGAAGGAGATACTCTAGTATTTACTGACAGCAAAAAATATAACATGCGTGTTATGGCTGCTGGTCAAAAAGATGGTTCTGCAACAATTTACACAGTTAAATTGATGACAGATGATCCTACATTATTTGTACCAACTGATCTATTTGTTATTGGATCAAGAATTATGAAACTTGCTTCTACTTATTCTGAAGGCTCTGTAAAAGGTGGTTCAATGAGTGTAGATTCAATTGGAAAAATTAAATTCCGTTCTGGTCTTTCTAGATTCAGAAAACAATATCAAATGACAGGAGATGCTGCTCAAAGAAAATTGAATGGTAACTTAACTGAAGCTGATTTGTTAATTCTTGCAGGAAGAAAAGCAGGAGAGTCTACAGATGCATTCCAAAAAAGAATTGCAACTGCTATGAATTCTAAAAATAAAGGTAATATGTATATTACTTCAGTTGCTGAAATCAAATTCAACAAAGAATTTGAAATGGAAAAAGAACTTCACTTGATGTATCAAAGAAGTAGTTCTACAGTAGTTGATGAGTCTACAGGTTACTATGTTAATCAAGGTCCAGGTCTTCAAGAAATACTAGAAGATGGTTATAGAGAATTTTATAACACTTTCACAATAGGTCTAGTTAAAGACTTTTTGCAAGATATATTCTTTGGTAGAGTAGCTTATGACCAACGTAATGTTGTAATGTGGACAGGTGAAATAGGACTAAGATTGTTTGATGAGGCTATCAATCAAATAACTCAAGGTTTCTTCAAAGATATGAAAGATTATTTCATCAAAACTGATGGTGCTTCATTGGTACCAGGTGGTCCAACAGGATTGTCTTATACTGAAACTCCATATACTCAATACAAATTGAAATTTGGTGGTTCATTGACAGTTATGCACATGAAAGCTTATGATGACGTAACTTTCAACACTATCCTAGATGAGAATGGTTATCCAGCAGAATCTTCAAGATTTACATTTATAAACTATGGTTTAGGTGATGGCTTTGGTAAAAACATTGCTTATTTGAAATCTTCAAGAGATGTTGCTTATGGTTACACAGGTGGTTTATCTAACCCTTATGGAAATAGTCAAGGAGCATTAATGTCTCATGCTGGTGACTTCTGGACTGTACATAGAATGGAAGATGCTGGTATCCTTGTAAAAGATGTTACTAAGTGTGGGGAATTAATCCCTGCAGCGTTGAGAGGAAAATAAATTCCTTTAGGGTTTCAAGGGGTGAACCCATTAATCACCCCTTTTTATAGTGAAGTAGATTACAGGAATCTAACTCGAAATGGTTCAACTCCATTCTTCACACTAAACATAAACACACAAAAAAACAAACAATATGTCAAACACAACAAGACCACAGAAAGTAAAAATTTACCCTAATATTTTAAAAAATAAACATTGGCAGGTAAATATTGATCCCTCCTATAAACAAATTGGAGAAACTTATGCCTTCTTAGCTAATAGTAATACTATTAGACCTAGATTTGATAAGGCATCTTATCAATATAATTTAGGACCTATTAATGCTAGATATACTAAAGAAGAAATAAATATTTTAGTAAAAAAATTAGGATTTAATGATGAAATAACTGGATTAAAAATCTCAGAAGCAGACTCATCAAATAGATTAGATCCATTTTTTACTAATAAAAATTGCAAAGCAAAACTAGGAAGAGATATAAGTATATTAGACTTAAAGAATCCTTTAGATGAATTAGTTTATGCTATTATGACTTCTGACCCTATGACAATTGTGGGAGAAAATAATTTGTCAAAACACCCAACAGCAGAATGGATTATTGCAGATGAAGAGGCAGATGCTATAGTTAGAGAGACTAAGAGAGAAAGAGTTAGTAAACTACATGCTAGATTTGAAGGACTTACTAAGACTCAAAAGAAAAATATGTCTACAGCGTTAGGAATAAAATTAACAGGTGAAGAAAAAGAAGTTATTGTAGAAGATTTACTTTACTCTAAAATTACAGAAAATTCTTCTAGAGAAACCCTAACAGCTATACAAGATTTATTCTTAGAATTATCAGACCCTAAAAATAAAGCAAAATTAGAATTAACAGTTTTAACAGAGCAGTTGTTTCAATATGCAATATTAAGAAAAGAAAGTACAAAAGTATTATTTAATGGAGAGACTCTTGCTACTGACACAATACATATTGTAGACTTCTTATCTAAACCAGAAAATTCTGCATTATTGTTGACTTTAGAGGAGGCTTTAAAAGCTAAGATGAAGTAATGTATTCTATAAAAGAAGCTCACTATAAATTTAAACAACACGCTAATAAAGTAGATGGATTAAGAAATGCAAATTTTCTTATACCTCAGATTGATGAGTACATATTTGAGGCCTATATAATTTATGTTGAAAATATTTGTGAGCAATTAGAGTTAAATCAAAAGCGCAGAGATGACATTAGGCAGTTAGAAATTAAAGACCTAGAAATACCTGTCATTAAAGTAACTGATGAGTATTATACTGCAAATTTGCCTGATGATTATTATAGATATTTAGAATCATATTCTTTGTGTAAAAATGAAAAATGTGAGAATAAAAAGAAAATAAAAAATTACATTATTCAGAAAGATGATATATATGTAAATGATCCTATGTTTAATTCTTCATTTACTTTTGAACGAGTAAATTTAGATCTTTCAGGAAACAAATTATATCTTTATTACGAAGATTTTGATATAGAAAAAGTATTTCTAACTTATATCAGAAAGCCTTTAAGGCCAGGTAATCCTGTAGATTTTTTAAATGGAGGAGGAACTTATAACTTACCTAATGGAACTCCAGCAGTTCAAAGAGACATAGAAATTGACTCTACATTCCAAGCAAACAAAATAATAGATATTGCAGTATTAATTGCAATGAGAGATGTCGGAAACACTATAGATTTTGAATCTCAATTAAATAAAATTTTAAACATATCAAAAATATAATATTAAAAAACTTTAAATAAATAAATTATGTCAACTAGAATTCAAAAAACTATTTTCCTTCCAACCAAAGGAAATGCTGCTATTGTTACAACTGGTACAGCTTTGTACGATGCAGTAAACAAATGGTACAATTTGGCTCCAGGTCAAATTGGATTTTTTAACACTGCAACTAATACTGCAGTAAATGCTTCTACTGTTGTAGGAGTAAAAGAAATTTTTATTGCAATAGGTGTAGGTGTTGTTACTGGTCAAGCTACAAAGTCTAAAAAAGTAAGACTAAGTAATGGAGAAAATATTTCTTCATGTCTTATTGATTATGCTAATGTAGATGCTCCACAAGCAGGTAGCTCAAATACTGCTTCATTTTATTTCTCTTGTATTGATTGCTCTACTAATTACTCAATTGGTGTTCAATTACGTGATCCAACATTGAACTTTTTCTATCCAGAAAATAGATTCCATGTAGAATTGATTTCTGTACAATCAGAAGTTTGTCCTTCATGTGATGGTGATTGTGATTATACTCCAGATGTAAATGATTTGAGAGATAAATTCATTGCAGAAATTCAAGGAAATGAATTACTAAAAAAATATGTAGCTTCAGTTGCTACTATTACAGGCGGTGGTCTTACAGTTAATGGAATTACTTACGCTGCAGGATTTACAATAACTTTCAAAGTTAATACTCAAGAGTGTGGTTGTTTCCCTACAGCTGAAAGCATTATGCAGAGATACACTATTGGTTCTATCCAAACTATTTTAAATTCAGGTTGGGCACCAAATAGTACACTTGCAACTCAAAACCTATCAGCTCTAGCTATGCCAAAAGGTGTAGGTGCAGATTTGCAGTGGGAAGAGTATATGGAAATGCCAGGTGGTACAGGCTTTGATGGTTTGAACAATGAAGTTGAAACTACAGGAGCTCCTTACTATGCTCAACTAGAAGTTTCAAGAACTAAAAATTTGCTAGTAGAGTGTGAAAAATCATATTGCCAGTATTCACTAGGACACCAGTCAACATCTACTAATGAAGATGCTAACAGTCAAAAATGGGCACCTAAGTTTATAACTACAATTCTAGTTCCTAATACAGATACTGTAACTCAAGCAGCTGTAGAAGGAGTACTAAATGCATTTGTTACTACAGGACCTTGTGGAAAAACAATTAGTCTTGATTGTATTGGATAAATTATAATAATAAAATATATTAATTTAAATTAATATATCTGTTGTTTTGTGTGGGTAGGTGGTAGAGATTTCTTTGCCACCTATTTTTTTATAAATAAAAAAAAATAAAAATTAAAAACAATAAATTTAAAATTATTTTTTAAATTTACATGTTATTTTAAATAACTATATAAAATATAAATACTTGAAAAAAATAAATATTATTTCAGAGGCAATTTATAAAGGTCAAATAAAACAAGTTAATCAAGGTTCCTTTGTAAATTTAACAAACATTGTTAATGACATTTTTACTTGTTTTGGTATTCCTTGTTGTGAAAACAAGGCAGATTTTTTTATTAGAAAAACTTATTTACTAAGAGGAAGGAAAAAACCTGGACCCAATTGGAGGTCTTTAAATAAGTTAATTTTAGATGTTTATAATTGTTGTGCAAATACAACTTTGTGTTCTAGTACCCAAGAACAGTGGTGGATTACTACTGATGTAATTAGGCCAAAACAAACTATTGAAACTATCAACTTTACAAATATAATAATTAAAGTTCTCACTTGTTGTGAACTATTAGATTGTTGTGGACCTGTAGTGCCACCAGGACCTCCTTATAATTTTGATATAACAGCAGATTGGCGTTTAGTAGGTTCAGGTGTTACTGACCAAATTACTTTTGAAAATTGGTTAACTAGTATAGGAGCTACTTCTATAGTAGTAAATTATTTTAATTTAACTGGAAACAGATTAAAAGCTGATATAACAGTAAATGGAGTAACAGTTCTTAATTTAACTAATAAAAATGTTACTTTAGTAGAAAAGATTGGAGGGTTTAATAGTAGTTTAACCCAAATAAGATTAGATAATAATCAAATTGTAACATTTAACCCATTAATTCCTTTACCATCTACTGTAACTCAAATAAGATTAAATAACAATCAAATTGTAACATTTAGCCCTAGTATTGCTTTGCCAAGTAGTTTAACTCAATTGAGATTAAATAATAATCAAATTGTAACTTTTAACCCTCTAGTTGCATTGCCTTCAGGATTACTAATAATATTATTAAATAGTAATAATATAACAACTTTTAATCCAACAATTGCATTACCAAATAGTTTAACATCTTTAAATTTAAGTAATAATAATATAACAACATTTAACCCTACAATTGCTTTACCAAGTAGTTTACAAGCTTTAAATTTAGATAATAATAATATAGTAACATTTAATCCTTCAATTGCTTTACCAAATAGTGTAAAATATTTATATTTAATTAATAATAATATTGTAACATTTAATCCAACAATTGCCTTGCCGACTAATTTGTTAGAGTTAAGATTAGATAATAATAATATAGTAATATTTAATCCTTCAATTATATTGCCAACAGGTTTAATTAATTTAGGTTTAAGTAGTAACCAAATGACAACTGCAGGATATACATCTAGTGAACCTTGGGCAAATGCTCAAACTGCTTTTTCTCCTACTTGTACTACATTTTTTCCAGCAAACTCTAATTCAATTACAGGGACTAATTTAGAAACTATTTTACTTACAAAAAATTGTACAATAATTCCTTAATATTAAATAATTAAAATAAAAAATTCAATAAAAAAATAAAAACATGAAAAGAATAAATATTATTTCAGAGACAATTTACAAAGGGCAACATAAACTTGTTAATCAAGGTGCTTTTATTAATATGTCAGACTTAGTGGGAGACATATTCTCTTGTTTTGGAATAACTTGTTGTAATGGGTTACTTGCTAGCAAATCAGATTATTTTATAAGAAAATCTGCTTTAATTTATGGTAGAAAAAAACCAGGTGCTAATTGGCAATCTCTAAACAAATTAGTTTTAGATGTTTATAACTGTTTTACAGGAACTACATTATGTCCTTCTAGATTATCTGAACAATGGTGGATAACTACAGATGTTATTAGACCTGCAAAAACTGTTGAGACTATTAACTTTACACCAATCATAGAAAAAGTATTAGACTGTTGTGGAATTATCAATGTATGTCTACCTTTAAATTTTAAGTTATATTCAACTGATTGGGCTATTTCTGCAATTACTGATAAAGCAAGTTTCCTTGCATCTTTAATAGGTATGAGTGGTAGTAATGCAGGAACTACTATTTCAAACTTTACTATTCAAGGTCCTTATATAGGAGCAACTGTAAACAATTTAATTGTATTTAATACAGGAGTATTTGGAGGACCAGATTTATATTCTATAACAGCATTACCTGGATCAGTAGATACTTTAAATATTGCATCTCAATCTTTTGTAGAAGCAGATTTAGATTCATTAGCTGGGTTATTCTTAGGTGCTGGAACTTTACCAAAAGCTCTTTGGGATAGTTCAACTCAAACAACTACTGACCAACCAAGTCTAAGTGTTCAAGCAGATTTAACAGCTGACGTAACTTCTGTAACATTTTAATTAATTTTAAATTAATTTAAAATTATTTTATGCCAGAATTTGCAAATGAAAGAGAAAAAAATATAAGATTCCAAATTACTTTAAATGAGGAACAAAAACAAGCAAAATCAGTTATACTTCAAAATAGTATAACTTATATTGCAGGGAAAGCTGGTTCAGGTAAAACACTAGTATCTTGTCAAGTAGCTTTAGATTTGTTTTTTAAAAAACAAGTAAAGCATATTATAATAACAAGACCTGCTGTAGAAGCTGGAGAAAAATTAGGATTTTTACCTGGGGGATTAGAAGAAAAATTAGATCCTTATGTACAAGCTATCTATCAAAATTTTTATTCTTTATACAAGAAAGATAAGATAGATGGTATGATAAAAGAAGGATCTATACAAATAAAGCCTTTTGCTTATATGAGAGGTAGTACATTTTGTGAAGCTGTAATTATAGTGGATGAAGTACAAAATACTACTGAGAGTCAGGTAAAAATGGTATTGGAAAGATTAGGTAAAGGAAGTAAAATGATGCTATGTGGAGATATTAACCAAATAGATTTGGGTAAAGGAATTACTACTGGTATTAAATTTTTAGATTTTTTACAAGAAAAAGAATTAAAGAATTACACTAAAATAATTTTAAAAACTAACCATAGAGATCCTATTGTAGAGGAAATATTAAACTTATACGAAAGCTTTAAAGCACAATAAAATGAATTTAAATTTAGAATTTAGTCAACATAGTTGCAAATATATTTATGTAAATAATACCTCTGAGTATGATTTAACATTAGGTGCAATTAAAACAACTTATATTAATGTATTAAATCCAGGTCAAACTACAACTATACAACTATTAATTCCATTTGAAGGACAACTTACTTTAAATGCTAAGAATTTAGGCCAACAAACTAATATAAGTGCACCTCTACAAGATATAGCAGAGGGATATTATACTTTAGAATTAGTTGTAGAACAACAAATAAATATTAATAGTCCTATAACAACTAATAGTGAAACTTTCTGTTATTATAATACTTGTCAGTTAGATTGCACTATTGATAAAAAAACTTTAGAATTATTACAAAATAATTGTTGTAATGAAAATGATTGTACTGGTAAATTAACTCAACAAACTAGAGATATTGAAACATTAAAACTTTATAGAGAAGGTTTGAAGTCTGCTGCTAGTCTTTGTAAAAAAGAAACTGCTACAGAAATAAATGCATGTCTTCAATATAAATTAGGAATATTAAATATTGATTGTGGTTGTAAATAACTAAATATATGAGGTTAAGTACTTATAAAGATTTATTGTGTAAATTAAATACTGAAATTTCAAATTTAGTACAATCTTTTTGTAGATCAGAAACTTATGGATATAGAGCTTGTAAAGATAAATTACAAAAATTAATTTATACAAAACAATTATTAGAAAATAATTTTAACTTACCAGAACTGAGTAAGTTATTTTTTAGTTGTTCTAGTAATGAAGATGGGACTATTAAAACTATTAAAAGATTTAATAGAATTGTAGGAGACAAAATTGAGTTAATAGTAAAAACAATTACTAAAACTATTGATACTTCAAGAGAATTTAGATTTCAATTACCTGCAATACCTAATATAGATGGTTTTTATATTTATTCTTTATGGATAAATTGTCAAATAAATACTGTAGCAGATGTAGCAAAAGTATTAGAAATATTAGAAAACGCAAATTACTTAGGATTTTTTAATTTTCAATATGATTCTATTACTAATGAAATTTTTTCTAATGAATCTTATTTATATACTGAAACATTTGAATATGAATATATCCAATTTGATGTGTTTACTACTCTTCAATGTTTAGACTTAAAACCAATTACTCATTTAATAGAAAAAACTAATTAAAAACTTAAAATTTATTCATAAGTTTGTAAAGTAATTAAATAAAAAATATGTGTGTAGACTGTAACCCCTTAGAAACCAATACTGGATTAGTTCATTATTCTGGGCCTGATTTAATTATATGTAATGGTAACACTATTACTAATGGAGAATTACTTACATCTGTAATTGCTAAGTTTGATAATTGTATTGGAATACTCCAAAGTCAATTAGATATGTCAAGTTTAGTAGAAAACAGTCCTTGTATTAATTTAGTTAAAACTTCTTTATTAACAGTATTACAAAGTATTTTAGATACTGAGTCTGCGTTTTGTATTCAGTTACAAACATTAAATACTCAAATAACTAGTTTACAAAGTCAAGTAAATAATTTAAATTTAACTAAACCTGTTACTGTAACTGCCTGTGATCCAACTAAAGTTACTTTAACTGAAACTTCTAATTTAAAAACTTTTAAAATAAATGGCTTAGTTCCCCCAAAAACAATACTTCCTTACTTTGGAGATATTGGTGATTTTTTTACTACTGGATTAGGTAAGCCTTCTGCAGGATTAAATGGTTGGGCTATTGCTGATGGTAGAAATGGCACTATAAATGCTTGTGGAAGATATTTAAAATATGATTGTGCAGGATGTTGTACAACAGGTGGATCTAATACTGTAACTTTAGGAACAAATAATATTCCTACATTATCTTTTGATGTAGCTGCAGAATTTGATTTAAATTTTACAGGAGAAACAGAATTGGCTGGTAAACATAGGCATAAATTTCCTATAGCTGAAAATGATTGTGGAGATTGTAATGATGGTATTCCTTCTGGAGATCCTACTAGTTGTCAAGGAGCAGGAATAAATTCAGAGTCTAGTGATATTGAATGTTATAGTGATGGATATTGTTCAGCTGCAGGAGAACATTTTCACACATTTACTGTAGATTCTACTGCAACAGGAACTTTTACTGGAAATTTTTTAAATCCTAATCCTAGTAATATTCCTACTCCAGTAAATATAGAACCATCTTATATTGCAGGTATTCCTATTCAATTTTTAGGAGGGTGTTAATGAATAATTGTTATGTTTATTTACATAAAAGATTAGATACTAATGAAATATTTTATGTTGGAATTGGTACTAAAATAAGTCCAAATGGTAGAATAAGAGGATTTGAAAGAGCTTATTCTAAAAAAGATAGAAATAAGCATTGGTTATTTATTGTAAATAAAAATAAATATAATGTAATAATTTATAAAGAAAATTTGACAAGAGATGAAGCTAATAATTTAGAAATTGAGTTAATAAACCAATATGGTAGAAAGGATTTAAAATTAGGTACGTTATGTAATTATACAAATGGAGGGGATGGAATAGCTAATTTAACTCCTGAAATTAGAAAAATAATGTCAGAAAAAAGAAAAAATTATAAAGTAAAAGAAAGTACAAAAAAAATAATGTCTATTAATACAAGTAAAAGAAATAAAAGTCATAAAAACATTAATTTTTATATTAATAATACAAATGGTTTTGTATTTTCTTTAGTTGAATGGGCTGAAATTTTAAAACAACCTTATAATAATTTTAGATATAAATCTTATAAAAAAGAAGGTTTAAAAGATTTTAATTTAGAATTTATAGGAAAATTAAATAAATAATAATAATAAAAAATATATAATATGTGTAATAATTACCCAAATTGTAACTGTTCTACTTGTTCACAATGTCAAAGTTGTACTCAAGTAACTCCTACTTGTAATTGTACAACTACTTGTACTTGTACTACTGAACAATTTACAGAAGAATGTCCTTGTGGATTACAATCTACAAATTGCTTAATTTATACAGGAGATAATCTACAAGATTGTGAAGGAGATGATTTTCTTTTTAGAGGTACTAATTTTAATACTTTTTTAGCTCTATTATGGGATACAGTTAAATGTGCTGCAACTCCCTCCACAGATACAATAGATTATATAGGAGCAGATATAAAAACTTGTGATAATAGTACCACAATTGTTGCTACAGGTACTTCAGTTACTGTTGCTCTAAATAATATATGGAATTATATTAAGTGTTGGTATAATGATTTAGAAGATTTAATTAATGATAGACAACCTGTATGGCAGGTAAGTAATACAATATTAGTAGGAAGTTCTCAACCTGCTCCTTTTAATACTTTACCAACTGCTTTAGATGAAATAGCTAAATATCATTTTGCTAAAGAAAAAGTTATTATTTCATTACAAACTGGTACATATACTTTAAGTACCAATTTGTTAATTACAAATAAATTTCAATATAATTTAATATTTCAAAGTCAAACAGGAAATAAAGCAGATGTTACAATAAATACTGGTTTATCTGCTATAATAGTTACAGATCAAGCAGCATTTACAATGCGCAACTTAACATTAACTTCTGCAGTAGATAATTTATCAGGATTACAAGTTAGTAATCTTTCAAAAGTTTTTATAAATAATTGTACTGTATTTTTACCAACTCAAACTACAAGTAATAATTATTATTATATTTCTATAAATGAAAAAGCAGAACTTCAATTAGATAATATAGAATTTAATACTGCATTAGATGTTACTAAAACTAAGTGTCCATTTTATGTTTCTACTTTTGCATCTTTAAGAGCAGATAATTGTAAATTTGCTCATTTTTCAACAATTTGTATAAATGATGTAGGCTCTTCTAGTTATTTTGGTAATGTTCAATTTGGTAATATTTATAGTACTGCTTTTGTAACAGCAAATAATGCTAGTCTTTATGTATCAGGAAATAATGGATTTGATGGAGAATATACTCCTACAGGATATGAAAATGAAGTAGATTATTTACCTCTTAGTGGGGTGGCTGTTTTTTATGCATATGGTAATTCTTCTGTTATTGTAAATGCTTTAAGAGTTAAAAATTCAAACTTAACTGCAATTCCAAATATTTTATATGTAGATAATTTAGGAAATGTAAATAACTGGGGAGCTAATATATGCTTATTAGCAGAAGCTAATAGTAAAATAATATCTACAAATTGTTATTTTGAAAATTTTGTCAGACCTATTAGTATAAGTAGAAATGGAATTATTTCTCTTTTTGGAAATGTATTTGTAGATGTAGCGTATGGTGTTAATGGGTATGTTGGTCAATTAAGTTATGGTTGGGTAGCAGATCCTGCCTTTCCTTTAGGTAGACTAAATCTTTTTGTAAAAGATTCTAGTGTAACTTTACAAACTAATCCTGGAGTATTAGATAAACCATTTTCTTATGATGACCAATTTGTAAATTTTTCAGGATGGTCTTCTCCACTTACAATAATTCCTACTTTATAATAAAAAAATATAATTAAAATGATACAAATAAAAGTATATACAAATAATATAAATTTTCAATATCAAACAACTAACCAAGGAATAGTTATTCCAGGGCAAGATAATTCAACAGTTTTAGTAATACAAAATGTATCTCCATTAAATACAGATAATTCAGTTTTAGTAGAAACTATTAAATCTTATACTGGTATTCCTCAAAATATGTTTACATTAAATGATTATATAACTAAAAGTGTAATATATCAATTAGATGAAGAAGCCCCAGGTAATTCAACAATATTACAATTATATAGTTTTTATCATGTGCCTGGAGATTATGTACAATATCTTTACAAAACTCAACAAGTGCCTTATAGTGTAAAATTTGATAATAATGGAGAAATATCTTTTGGTCAATTTACTGACTCAATAGAATCATTAAAAAGTTGGGTTGAAATTAAAGATTATTTTGATGATAATAATTATCCTCTCTTAAAAATAGAAGTTCCAAACTTTAATCATTATATAGAAAGTTTAGCTTAATAAAAAATTATATTTTATATAATGACTAAACAAAAAATTATAGACCTCTTTGGTTATAAAGCAGGAAGAAAGTTATATAACTTACTATATAGTAGCTGTGCTAATTTTTGTTGTATAGTTAAAGACTGTATTGGAATAAGTTCTTTAGGAAGTCCAACATTATATTTAAATCAACAAGGAGAATGGAGTGCTTCAACAGGACCTCAAGGCCCCCAAGGACCACAAGGACCCCAGGGTATTCAAGGAATACAAGGTATTGAAGGTCCAGTAGGTGCAGCCTTAACAGTATTAGGCTCTTATCCTGACCTCACTGCATTTTATGCAGGTGCAGGAGGAAGTCCAGGAAACCCTGGGGAAGCTTGGATTATAGAATCTGATGGTTCTCTTTATGTATGGAACACAGCAACTAATGCTTGGGAAGATGTAGGAGATTTGCAAGGACCTCAAGGTCTGCAAGGCATTCAAGGAATACAGGGTATTCAAGGAATACAGGGGGTACAGGGAATACAGGGTATTCAGGGTTCTATGGGAGTGTCAGGATTATTTGCTCAAATTGGCAATAGTACTCCAATTACAGGTACTACAGTAGAAACTACTTTAATTAACGGAGGTGTAGGGACTTTATCTGTACCTGCAAATGGATTTCAAGTAGGAGATAGTTTTAGGGGTGTATTTGGTGGAGTTATTAATGCAGCAAACAATCAAACCATAAGAATAAAAACTAAATCAAATGGCGTTGTATTATTAGATAGTGGGGTGCAAACTTTAACAAACTCAATAATAAATGATATTTGGTCTTTAAATATAGATTTTACAATTAGACAAATAGGCGGTGCAACTGTAGCATCTATAGTTTCGCTTGGCTCATTTCATTATATTAAAACTTCTAATGCAGCAACTCAAGGATTTGCATTTAATGTTATTAATAATACCACATTCAACACTACAATAAACAATACATTAGACGTAACTGTGCAATGGGGTTCTAATAATGCAGGGAACTCAATATATAGTGATATATTTATATTAAATAAAACATATTAAAAAATAAATAAATGAACAGATTAAGTAGAGCAGATATTTTAACTATGTTTGGTTACATAGCAGGTACTAAACTATACAATATATTATACAGTAGTTGTGCAAACTTATGTTGCCTAATTAAAAATTGTTTAGGTATTTCTAGTGTAGGCAATGCAGGTTTAGTTTTAAATCAACAGGGAGATTGGATTACTGCAGGTGGTGGTGGTAGCCAAAACTTATCAAGTGTTTTAGGAGTAGGCAATGCATCTGGAGCTAATGATATAAATTTTGATACATTACAAGGATTGTATTTTGCAAACACTTCAAGACTAAGAGAGGGAACTATAGATGCAGGACTTGGAGGCACTAAAGGTGTCGCTCAAATTTGCGCAGTTGGTTATGAATTAAAGTGGGAAGCAGGAAGGCTTTATGTAATGGATGGCAATGGTACTGGAATTAGACAATCATTATATAATCTTATTACTCCTCCATCAGTTAATGATGATAATACAAAAGGATATGGTGTAGGTTCATTATGGACATTGGATGATAATAGTACTTATAAATGTACTGATGCAACTACTGGAGCAGCTATTTGGGTTTTACAAACAGTAACTATACCAATTGAAATACAAAGTGCTGCAAGTGATGAATTAACTCCTTTAACTCCTGGAACATCAAAAGTTACTTTTAGACTTCCAACAGCTTTTACACTTACTGAAGTAAGAGCAAGTTTAACAACTGCTCAATCTTCTGGACTTGACTTTACAGTTGATATAAACCAAAATGGAACTTCTATTTTAGGGACACTATTAACTATTGATAATGGACAAAAAACAAGCACTACAGCTTCAGTACCTGCTACAATTGCAACATCTTCCCTAACTGACGATGCTGAAATAACTGTAGACATTGACCAAATAGGAGATGGAACTGCTACAGGCTTAAAAATAACTTTAATTGGTACTAGATGATAATTAATCCTTATTCTTTTGGACCCTCTTTAGATCCAGATGCTCAGGCTTTTTTAACTGCTGCGAGTATAACAGACACTACTATTTCAGGAGCTATTAATACTTTGGTAGTTCAAATGAAAGCGGACAATATATGGACTAAAATGAAAGCTATTTATCCAATAGTTGGCGGGACTGATAATACTCATAAGTGGAATTTAAAAGATCCTAGAGACTTAAATGAAGCATTTAGATTGACATTTGGTGGCGGAATTACTCATGATGCAAATGGAATGACAAGCAA
>Ga0315285_10001511_pt1 | contig 24430 bp, 15 predicted proteins | sample YL17G09_36_MG_FD_203698 | JGI IMG/M metagenome (GOLD analysis project Ga0315285, IMG submission 203698) | Sediment microbial communities from Yellowstone Lake, YNP, Wyoming, USA - YL17G09_36 | ecosystem: Environmental > Aquatic > Freshwater > Lake > Sediment | place: USA: Wyoming | collected... | reverse complement strand
TGCCCGCCCGAAAGCTGCGACGGATAGCGGTTGGCCAGAAAGTCGAGCTGGACCAGCGCGAGCAACTTTTGCACACGGGCGCGAATCTCGTCCCGCGTGGGCCGGATGCGGCGCGGCATCACGCGCAGCCCGAAGGCGACGTTGTCAAACACGGTCATGTGCCGGAAGAGCGCGTAGTGCTGGAATACGAAGCCCACCCGCCGCTCCTGCACCCGGCGGTCGGTCGCGTCCTCGCCGTGGAAGAGGATCGAGCCGCAGTCCGGGATCTCCAGGCCGGCGATGATGCGCAGCAGCGTCGTCTTGCCCGAGCCCGAGGGGCCCAGCAGGGCGACGAGCTCGCCGGTGCGCACCTCGAGACTGACGTCGCGCAGCGCGGTGAACGCGCCGAACGTCTTGGTGATGTTGCGGGCTTCGATGCTCATGCCGTGCCTGCTCGCACACCAGCCTCCGGCGGCGCCGGCGGGCTGTCTTGGGCCGCCTCAGCGCTGCTCTTGTCCGCCCGCCGGCCCGGCTTCCATCCCACCAGGCTCTTGGCGCCCAGCGTCACCAGCGCCAGGAACGTCAGCAGCGACGCCACCGCGAACGCCCCGACGAAATTGTACTCGTTGTACAGGATCTCGACGTGCAGCGTCATCGTGTTGGTCAGGCCGCGGATATGCCCGGAGACCACCGAGACGGCCCCGAATTCGCCCATCGCCCGCGCGTTGCACAGGATCACCCCGTACAACAGGCCCCACTTGATGTTCGGCAACGTGACGCGGAAGAACGTCTGCCAGCCGCGGGCGCCCAGCACGACCGCCGCTTCCTCTTCCTCAGTCCCCTGGGCCTGCATGAGCGGAATCAGCTCGCGCGCCACCAACGGGCAGGTCACGAACGCCGTCGCCAGCACGATCGCCGGCACCGCGTACATGATCCGAATGTTGTGCTCCAGCAGCCACGGCCCGAACCAACCCTGCAAGCCGAAGAGCAGCACGTAGATCAAGCCGGAGATCACCGGCGAAACGGCAAACGGCAGATCGATCAGCGTGATCAGGACGCTCTTGCCGCGGAACTCGAACTTGGCGACCGCCCACGCCATCGCCACGCCGAACACCATGTTCAGCGGCACGACGATGCCGGCAGTGAGCAGCGTCAGCCGGATTGCCGACCAGGCGTCCGGGTCCCGCAGGGCGGCAAAGTACGCTCCTACGCCGCGCTCGAAAGCCTGTCCGAACACCGCCGCCAGGGGCAGGAACAGAAATAGCGCCAGGAATAGCACGGCGACGCCGACCAGCGTCCAGCGGATCAGGGCCGGCTCAGCGGTGGAGCGCTGGGCCGATCGACGCAGCGGGATGTTCAGACTAGCGGTTGACATATTCGCTAATCCCCATAGGCGTGCTGCCGGCGGCTGGCCCAGCGCTGCAGGAGGTTGATCAGTAGCAAAAGGACGAACGAGGCCGCCAACATCACGACCGCCAGCGCCGTCGCACCGGCGTAGTCGAACTGCTCAAGCTTGATCCAGATCAGCAGCGGCGTGATCTCGGTCTTCATCGGCATGTTGCCGGCGATGAAGATCACCGAGCCGTACTCGCCGATGGCCCGCGCGAACGCCAGCGCGAACCCGGTCGCCAGCGCGGGCCACAGCTCAGGCAGGATGACGCGCACAAAGGTCTGCCGCCGGTTCGCCCCCAGGCTTGCCGCCGATTCCTCGATCTCGGCGTCCAAATCCTCCAGCACCGGCTGGACGGTTCGCACGACGAACGGCAGCCCGATGAACGTCAGCGCGACGATGACACCGAGCGGCGTAAAGGCGACCCGGACGTGCGGGTCAAGCAAACGGCCGATCCAGCCGTTCGTGCAATAGATGGTCGTGAGCGCAATCCCGGCGACGGCCGTCGGCAGGGCAAACGGCAAGTCGACGAGCGCGTCGATCAGCTTGCGCAACGGGAAGCGGTAGCGTACCAGCACCCACGCCACGACCCCGCCGAACACCACGTTGATCGCCGCCCCGACGAATGCCGCTCCGAAGCTCAGCCGGTACGACGCCAGCACGCGCGGCGCCGTGACCGTGCTCCAGAATTGCCCCAGGCTCATCCCGGCGCTCCGCACGATCAGGGCCCCCAGCGGAATGAGCACGATCAGGCTGAAATACAGCAGCGCAAAGCCCAGCGACAGCCCGAAGCCGGGCAGGATGCGGCGTTTGCGACGGCCGCGGCGGCTGGGGCGATCCATCGCGGGCCTGCTACCCATTACGGCCCCGGCTGGTAGATCTTGTCAAAGACGCCCCCGTCATCAAAGTGCTCTTTCTGGGCTTTCTCCCACCCGCCGAATTCCTCGTCAATGGTAAAGAGCTTCACCTTCGGGAAGCGGCCGGCATATTTCTCGGCCACCGCCTTCAAACGCGGACGGTAGTGATGCTTGGCGGCAATCTCTTGGCCTTCCGGTGTGTACAGGTATTCCAGGTAGGCCGTCGCGACCGCGCGCGTGCCGTGCCGGTCCACGACCTTGTCCACGACGGCCACGGACGGCTCGGCGAGGATGCTTATCGACGGGGCGACGATCTCCACCTTGTCCTTGCCGAGCTCGGCGATCGCCAGCAGCGCCTCGTTTTCCCAGGCCAGCAGTACGTCCCCGATCCCGCGCTGCACGAAGGTGGTTGTCGAGCCGCGCGCCCCGGAATCCAGCACCGGTACATTCTTGAACATCCGCGCGACGAAGTCCTTCGCCTTCTCCTCGTCGCCATACTTGTGCCGCGCAAACGCCCACGCGGCCAGATAGTTCCAGCGCGCCCCGCCCGACGTTTTCGGGTTCGGCGTGATCACGCCGACGCCGGGCTTGACCAGGTCGTCCCAGTCCTTGATGCCCTTGGGATTGCCCTGGCGCACCAGGAAGACAATCGTGGAGGTGTATGGGGCGCTGTTGTCCGGCAGGCGCTTCATCCAATCCTTCGCAATCAGGCCGCCGTGCACCCGGATCGCGTCGACGTCGTAGGCCAGCGCCAACGTGACGACGTCGGCCTCCAGGCCGTCGATGACCGCGCGGGCCTGCTTGCCCGAACCGCCGTGCGATTGCCGCAGCGTGACTGTCACGCCGGTCTTCTCTTTCCAGTACTTGGCGAACGCGGCGTTGAAGTCCTGGTAGAGCTCGCGCGTCGGGTCATAGGACACGTTCAGCAGGGTCACTTCAGCCGGTGCCTGGGCCGACGCAAGCGGGGCAGAAAGGAAAACGGCAGACAAAACCACAGTGCGGGCCACCACCCTGGTCACGTGCATGAACTGCCTCCTGACTGCGCAGCCGTCCGCGCCGCCGTAGTGCAAAGCTCCGCTTTGCGGGCAGAGCATGGCCATACGTTCGCGTGCCGGCCGCTATTCGATGTATCCCAGCGCCCGCAGCCGCTGGCGCACGGCCTCAATTTCCTTTTCGTTCAGGCCGGGCGGTGAGCGGTCCAGTTTGCCACCCGTCGCGACGTCGCGGAGCACCCAGGTTGCAAACTCAGTGACGCTCCTAAACCCGGTGCTCTCGATAAGTTCCGATAACTTGTCGTAAAGCTCGCCGGGAATCTTGAGCGTGACCGTGCGCCGCTTGTGTGGCTCTTGATCGACCATATCTATTATTTCGACCCAGGCCGGTCATCCTCGCGACACTCTTACCAGAGTGTAGTAACCCTCCCACGGCGGTCAAGTGAGACGTGCCGCTTTTCCAACGCTATTCCTGAGGGCAGGCCTACTTCGCGAACAGGTCGCGGAGCCACTGGACCGTCGTTTGCCGCCCCAGGTCGCCGATCGCCTGCGTGAGCGGGATGTCCTTCGGGCAGACCTTGACGCAGTTTTGGGCGTTGCCGCAGTCGGTGATGCCGCCCGGTCCCATGATCGCGTGCAGGCGGTCCTCCTTGAAGTATTCGCCGGTCGGGTGCGAGTTGTGCAGCCGCACTTGGCCGAGCGGGGCTGGCCCGATGAACTTCGAGTCCGGGTGGAATTGCGGGCAGGCTTCCATACAACAGCCGCATGTCATGCAGCGTGCGAATAGGTAGCGCAGGGACTGCTCGCCCGGCGAGATGAGCGGCGCGTGCCGGTGAATGTCCCACGAGCCGTCCACCGGCACCCAGGCTTTCACCTGGAGCAGCGCGGCGAACATCTGCTGGCGGTCGACCTGGAGGTCGCGCACGACCGGGAACTTCGTGAACGGCTCAAGCACGATCGGCTGCTCCAGCTCGTCAATGAGGGCTGCGCAGGCCTGCCGCGGCACGCCGTTGACCAGCATCGAGCACGCCCCGCAGACCTCCTCCATGCAGTTGGATTCCCATGCGACCGGCGACACTTTCTTCCCGGCCGCGTTGACGGGGTGTTCCCGCAAATACATCAGCGCCGAGATGACATTGTGCGCCGGCGCGTAAGGCATCTTGAACTCTTCCCAGTACGACGGCGAATCGGGACCGTCCTGGCGCTTGACCTTGAAATGAATCTCTTTGGGCATCGGTCTACCTCAGCATCTCGCCCGGTCGGCGAGTGAAATAACCTGCGACCGCTCTCTCAGGCCCGAAGGGCCGACAGAGGTTAGCCGGGCTCACGCCCCCGGCCAACTTCTACCGCCGCTCCGCGGCTCGTCGCCGGACACAGAGGTCCGACGCTACAAGGCGCTCCGCGGCTACGTCGGCCACGGGGGGCCGACGCTACAGCGGCCGCGCGGGGGCGCGGGCCGCTACCGGTAATCCCGCGGCGTCTCCGGCGCCATGACCGACGTTTCCACAGGCACGTATTCGATCTTCGGTCCGTCCGGCGTGTGCGTGGCGACCGTGTGCTTCATCCATTTCTCGTTGTTGGCCTTCCAGCGGGCCTTGTATTGCTCGTATTCCGGATCGCCGGCGAACTTGCCCTCGGGAATCTTAAGCTCGAACTCGGCCTTGAAGTGCGACCCGCGGCACTCGTCGCGCAGCCGGGCGCCCTTGGCGATGACCTCGGCCAGCACGATCATGTCCTGCACCTGCCGGGCCCACGAGAGCGACTGGTTTACCCAGCCGTTCTTGTCGTCCAGCGCAATCCGCCGGCTGCGGTCCTTGAGCTTTACGATGCCGGCCAAGGCCTGGTCCAGCCCCGCATTGTCCCGCTCGACGAACACGTGCTCCTGCATCAGCTCGCCCAGCTCGTGGTGCAGCGTGAACGGGTTCTCGCCGCTGTCGCGCGAGACGATCGCCTGGTTGATGTCGGCTTGCCGCTTGCGTTCGGCCTCGTAGGGGCTCTTCGGCACGCTGTCGCTGGCCTTCTTCAGCGCCTTCACGTGCGCCGCCGCCGCATCGCCCGCCACGCGTCCGCTGAACGTCGCGGACAGCAGCGAGTTGGCCCCCAGCCGGTTCGCCCCGTGGTACGCGCCGTCGCATTCGCCGCAGGCATAGAGACCGGGGATTGTCGTAGCATGATTCTTCGGATGCGCGCGGACCATGCCGCCGGTCTTCTCGTCCTTCTGATAGCTCACGAGCACGCCGCCCATAGAATAATGGGCCGCCGGGAAGACCTTCATCGGGCCGGTATAGGGGTCTTCGCCCGAGAACGTCTGGTACATCTCGAGGATGCCGCCAAGGCGGTCTTCGAGGAGTTTCCGCGGCTGGTGCGACAGGTCGAGGAAGACAATGTCCTGCCCGCCGACCCCGAGGCCCATGTGCCGCGTGACGCGGAAGATCGCGCGGGACGCGATGTCGCGCGGCACCGTGTTCCCGTACGTCGGGTACCACTCTTCGAGGAAGTAAAACCGCTCGTCCTCGGGGATGTCCTGCGGGCGGCGCGTGTCGCCGGCCTTCTTCGGCACCCACATCCGCCCGCCCTCGCCTCGGCACGCTTCGGACATCAGCCGCAGCTTGTCGTGGCCCTTCATTGCCGTCGGGTGGAACTGGACGAACTCGCCATTGGCGAACTTCGCCCCTTGCTGGTAGACGCGCGACGCGGCCGACCCGGTCGAGTTGGTCGACATCGTCGAGCGGCCAAAGATCAGGCCCAGCCCGCCGGTCGCCAGAATGACCGCGTCGCCCCGGAACGCCTGGACCTTCATGCTGTTGAGGTCCATCGCGACCACGCCGCGGCAGATCCCCGCGTCGTCGAGCACAACGGACAGGAACTCCCAGTTCTCGTACTTCTTGACCGTCCCCTTCGCCTCCTGGGCGCGGACCTGCTCGTCCGCGGTATAGAGCAACTGCTGCCCCGTCGTCGCGCCCGCGAAGCACGTCCGCCGGTTCTTCACCCCGCCGAACAGCCGCTGGTCCATGATGCCTTCGGGCGTGCGGCTGAAGGTGACGCCCATGCGGTCGTAGGTGCGGATGAGCCCCGGCGCGTCTTCGCACATGGTCTTGATCGGGGGCTGGTCGGCGAGGTAGTCGCCGCCCTTGATCGTGTCCACGACGTGCTGCCAGATCGAGTCGTTTTGGCCCTTGATGTCGAGCACGGCGTTAATGCCGCCCTGGGCACAGCACGAGTGCGAGCGTTTGACCGGGAACAGCGAGAAGAGGTCGACTGGGACGCCGGCCTCAGCCAGCCGCAGCGTGGCCCACAAGCCGCCGAGCCCGCCCCCGATGACGATCACGCGTTTCTTGGCCATGTTTTTTGTTTCTCTTTGTGTGGATTACCGAATCAACGGACCGACCGATAGGGCGACGTTCAAGGCCCCGCGCCGGTCGGGCCGAGTTGCTCTGCACTGACCATGGTCCTGCCGCCCGCCTCCGGCCTGACCGGTCGCTGCTGCCCGAAGGCCACTAGCGAGAGCACGCCCCACACGAAGAGCACGACGGCCAGGGCGCCGGCGGCGACGGACACCTTCTGCCGCGCCGCCACGCCGCCCGTGATGCCCCACGTGATGCAGAACGTCACGATGCCGTTGCAGAAGTGGAAAACCGCCGCCGTGGTGCCGACAGCGTAGATCACCATCCAGACCCAGATTGGGAACCACATGCTTTGGAACCCGGCCCGCGTAAAGGTGAAGAATGTCGGGTACGCGTCGCCGTACTCCTGCCCGCCGAACAGGTACGCGAACCGGAAATGCGCCAGGTGGATCAGGACGAAGACGATGGTGATATAGGCGGTGATCCGCTGGAGCGTGTAGCGCCAGTTGTCCATGTACGGATACTGGTTCTGGTTCACCTTCCCTTGCCAGGCGATCACCAGGCCGTACAGCCCGTGAAACGCCAGCGGGGCGAAGATGAACACGATCTCGATCCCCAGCAGCCACGGCAGGTCGTGGATGATCCCGATGTGGTGGTCGAAGTTCCTGGCGCCGAGGAAGGCGGTCGAGTTGGCCAGCAGATGGTTAACCAGGAACGCCCCGATCGGGACGATGCCGGTCAGCGAGTGCAGCCGCCGCAGCGGAAAGTGGTAACGATCCAAGAGGCCCAGTGCGCTGTCAGCCACGCGTATCCTCTCGTCCCCCCACCGGGTTACTGCGAAATCCAAACATATCCGAATCGTGGATTATATGGTTGGGGGGCCCGTTGAAAAGGGGACTGCCTCCGAGCCGCGCCGGTCCAATCCGAACCCCCCACGCCAGTGGGGGGCCAAGCCCGGCACAGTTGTGCCGGCTTCCGAACCCTCTACGCGAGTGGGGGGGGGGCTGCCCGCCGCGCAGCGCCAACTTCCGAACCCCCTCCGCAAGGAGGGGGCCTGCCCCCCACTCGCGTGGGGGGTTCGGATGGTCGGCCCGCCCCCCAACTCGCGTGCCAACTTCCGAACCCCCTCCGCAAGGAGGGGGCCTGCCCCCCACTGGCGTGGGGGGTTCTGATCAGTGCTGCGCATCCTGTCCCTCTTGGGCGTACGCCACTGCGGCGGGCACCTCGTCCTCACGCCACAGGTACCGCCGGCTGCCCGGCCCGTCGACCCAGACCGGCTGATCGGCGGCCACCGGGCCGCGCTCGCGCAGCCAGCGCGTCGCGCGCGCCTTGAGGCGCCCGCTCATCAACTCAGCACGCACGCCGGCAAAGGCAAGGACGATGTGAACGTGGTTCGACCGCACGGCGCAGTGGATCAGTTCCCAGCCGCGAAACCGACACTCATCGATGATGGCCGCCTCGACGATCGAGCGCAGTGCGGCGTCGAGAACCAGCGCCCGAAAGCACATGCGGGCGCGTGACACGGATTCACGGCGCGGGTCGGCTGGCAGGTAGGGAGAGTCGGGGGCGTTTTGCTCGTAGTCGACCGAGCCGCGCTCGTCGCCGTGCAGCCACGTGCCGTAGGTGCGGAAGGTCAGGAGGAAAGCTAGCGGCTCGCCCATGCTTGCCAAGCGTAATGCGCTGGTTTTGCGGTGCAAGGTCCAACTCCGCGCCCCCTACTCGCGTGCCAGTTTCCGAACCCCCTCCGCAAGGAGGGGGCCTGCCCCCCACTGGCGTGCCAGTTTCCGAACCCCCTCCGCAAGGAGGGGGCCTGCCCCCCACTGGCGTGGGGGGTTCGGATGGTCGGCCCGCCACGCACTCGCGTGCCAACTTCCGAACCCCCTCCGCAAGGAGGGGGCCTGCCCCCCACTGGCGTGGGGGGTTCGGATGGTCGGCCCGCCACGCACTCGCGTGCCAACTTCCGAACCCCCTCCGCAAGGAGGGGGCCTGCCCCCCACTCGCGTGGGGGGTTCGGATGGTCGGCCTGCCCCCCACTCGCGTGGGGGGTTCGGATAACAGCCCTGTCATGCACCCGGACACCCGCCGCCGGCCCGGCTATCATTGCGGCATGCTTGGGCGTAGGGCGTCGCGTGCGGCCCAATCATCGGGCGAACGGCGGGCGACCGGCGCAGGCCGCGCCGCGGCACCGCGCAACGGCGATGTCCCCTGGCTCACGGTCCGTCGGGCCGCCCAGCACAACCTGAAAAACATCGACGTCAGCTTCCCGCTGGGGCGGTTCACGTGCGTGACCGGCGTCTCAGGCTCCGGCAAAAGCTCGCTCATCAACGACATCCTCTATAAAGCCCTGGCGCGGGACTTGAACGGGGCCACCACGCTCGAGCCCGGCCCGCACGCGGGTTTCGACGGCCTGGAGCACCTCGACAAAGTGATCGCGATCGATCAGTCGCCGATCGGCCGCACGCCGCGGAGCAACCCCGCCACGTACATCAAGGTGTTCGACGACATCCGGGCCCTGTTCACCAAGCTGCCGGACGCGAAGCTGCGCGGCTACAAGCCCGGCCGCTTCAGCTTCAACGTGCCCAGCAGCCGGGGCGGCGGGCGCTGCGAGGCCTGCGAGGGCAACGGCTCGAACCGGATCGAGATGGACTTCCTGGCGGATGTGTGGGTCACCTGCCCGGTGTGCGAGGGGCACCGCTTCAGTCACGGCACGCTGCAAATCCGCTACAAGGGCAAGTCGATCGCCGAGGTGCTGGAGATGGAGGTCGGCGCCGCACTCGCGCTGTTCGAGAACGTCCCGCGCATCCGCGGCATGCTCCAGACGTTGCACGACGTCGGCCTGGACTACATTCAGCTCGGCCAGCCGAGCACGACGCTCTCCGGCGGCGAGGCCCAACGGATCAAGCTGGCCCGCGAGCTGGTGAAGAAGAGCACCGGCCGGACGCTGTACGTCCTCGACGAGCCGACCACTGGGCTGCACTTCGACGACATCCGCAAGCTGCTGGCCGTGCTGCACGGGTTCGTCGACGCCGGCAACACGGTGGTGGTGATCGAGCATAACCTGGACGTGGTCAAGACCGCCGACTGGATCATCGACCTGGGTCCGGAGGGCGGCGACGAAGGCGGGTACATCGTTGCCGAAGGCACGCCGGAAGAAGTGGCGGCGTGCGCAGCGTCGTATACGGGGCAGGCACTGGGGGACGTGTTGGGGCGTGAGAAAGTGGGAACGTGGGAACGTGGGAACGAGCCCATGACTGAGCACCGTTCCCACGTTCCCACGTTCCCACGTTCCCACGCCGATGCGGTCACGGTGGTCGGTGCCCGCCAACACAACCTGAAGGACCTTACCGTCTCGTTCCCGCGCAACCAGACGACCGTCTGCACCGGCGTCTCGGGCTCCGGCAAGACCAGCTTCGCGATCGACACGGTGTTCACCGAGGGCTACCGGCGGTACGTCGAGTCGCTGTCGGCGTACGCGCGGCAGTTCCTCGGCCAGATGGCCAAGCCGCGGGTCGACCACGTGGATGGGCTGTCGCCGGCGATCTGCATCGAGCAGCGGGCGGCGGGCAAGAGCCCGCGCTCGACGGTGGGCACGGTCACCGAGATCTACGACTACATGCGTGTGCTCTGGGCCCGCGTCGGCCGGCGCTACTGTCCGCGCTGCCAGGTGCCGATCGGCACGCAAACAGCCGACGAGATCGTCGCACGCGTCATGGCCATCGAGCCCGGCTCGCCGATCGTCGTCCTCGCACCCCTCAGCCTCGGCGACGGCGAGACCTACGCGGGGCTGTTCAATCGGCTCAAGAGCTCGGGCTACCTGCGCGTCCGCATCGACGGCGACATCCAGCCGACGGCGGAGGCCACGACGCTCGACCCGCGGCGCAGGCACCGTGTCGAGGTCGTCATCGACCGGACGGTCGTGCGGCCCAAGTCACGGGGCCGCATCGCCGAAAGCGTTGAGCACGCCCTGGCCCTCGGCAACGGCGTGATGACGCTGGTGGTGGAAGAGATCGAGACAGTCGAAGAGGGGAGCATCGGCGTCTCGCCGGTAGGGGACAAGTGCAACGAAGCAAGGGTAGCGGCCGGCGTCTCGCCGGCCGAAGACCGGTTGGAAACCGGTCCCACAACCCCGGAACCCGATCCCACAACTGCTGTCCAGGTGAAGAGGACTCCCGCGCGGGAGTTCCTGTACTCGCAGAAGCTGGTGTGTACGACCTGCGGCACGAGCTACGAGGAGCTGGGCCCCAATCATTTCAGCTTCAACAGCCAACTCGGCTGGTGCGAAACCTGCGAGGGCCTCGGCGTGCAACGCGGTGCGCCGGCCGGTGCCATCATCGAGCGGCCCAACCGTTCCCTCTTCGAGGGCGCCGTCGCCGGCTGGAACCACATCGACCGGCGCTCGCCGCTCGGACGCCTGCTTCTAGCTCTGTGTGAACACCTGGGCGTGCCGCCGGATACGCTGCTTCGGGACTGGACGCCGGAACACAAACGCGCCCTGATGTTCGGTACCGGCGGCTGGCTGGACGGAAGTGGGGCGTACCCCGGCGTGCGGTTTCAATGGCGCGGCTTCTTCCCGACGATCGACCATGCCACCCGGAACTCGTGGTCGTTTCGCTACAAGCTCCGTAACGTGGTGACCGAAATCCCCTGCGTGACCTGCCGCGGCGGACGGCTGCGGCCGGACGCGGCGGCGATGCGGCTGGGTGGTCTGCTCCTCCCCCTCCTAGGGGGAAGTCGGGAGGAGGTTGAGGGCTCACGGACAATTGGAACACCCTCCCCCGTCCCCCTCCCTAGGAGGGAGGGGGAAGCAATGGGCGGCAAGACGATAGTCGAAGTCTGCGAGATGCCGCTGGCGCGGTGTGCGCAGTTCTTCCACGAACTACGCCTCGACGAACGGGAGCGAAGAATCGCCGGCGCGCTGCTCAAGGAAATTCGCGACCGGCTCCAGTTTCTGATCGACGTCGGGCTGCCCTACCTCACGCTGCACCGGGCCGCGCCGACGCTCGCCGGCGGCGAGGCCCAGCGCATCCGGCTGGCCAGCCAGATCGGCAGCGGTCTGTCGGGCGTTCTGTACGTCCTCGATGAGCCGACCATCGGGCTGCATCCGCGCGACACGGCGCGGCTGATCGCAGCGTTGGCCCGGCTGCGTGACCTGGGCAACACGCTGCTGCTGGTCGAGCACGACCGCGACGTGATCCACAGCGCGGACCGGCTGCTCGATTTCGGCCCGCGGGCCGGCGCCGCCGGCGGCCGGATCGTCGCCGAGGGCCCGCCGAGCGAGTTCCTCACGCACGCCGCGGAGATCGCGGGCGAATCCCTCACACGGGCGTACTTGAGCGGCGCGACGGCGATTCCGATTCCATCCAATCGCCGGCGGGTGGATTTTGATCCGGCGCTGCTGCGAAGGGACGAAGGGACAGAGGGACGCAGGGACGGAGGGGGGAGGCGACCACGGCGCCGCGCGCCGTCCCAACTCAGCACTCATCCTTCGGAACTCAGCACTCCGCCGTGGCTCGTCATCCGCGGCGCCCGGCAACACAACCTCAAGGACCTCGACGTCCCCATCCCGCTCGGGCGGCTGGTGTGCGTGACCGGTGTGTCGGGCTCGGGCAAGAGCTCGCTGCTCAACGACATCCTGTGGCCCGCGCTGGCCAACGAGCTCCACGGCGCCAGCCTGACCGTGGGCGAGCACGACCGCATCGACGGCCTGGACCAGATCGACCAGGTCGTCAATGTGGACCAGGCGCCGATCGGCAGCACGCCCTCGAGCAACCCGGCGACCTACACGGGGGTGTTCGACTGGATTCGCGAGCTGTTCACGCGGCTGCCCGAGTCCAAGATGCGCGGCTACAACGCCAACCGGTTCAGCTTCAACCGGCCGGGCGGCCGCTGCGAGGCGTGCGCAGGCTACGGCCAGCGCTGCATCGAGATGCACTTCATGCCCGACGTGTGGGTCGAGTGTGAGACCTGTCACGGCCGGCGCTACAACCCGGAGACGCTGGAGGTTCGCTTCAAAGGCAAGAACATCGCCGACGTGCTCGACTTGCGGGTCGCCGAGGCGCTGGAGCTGTTCGAGAACGTGCCGAAGGTGCGGCGGATGTTGCAGACGCTGGCGGACGTCGGGCTCGATTACGTGCAGCTTGGCCAGCCCGCGCCGACGCTGTCCGGCGGCGAGGCGCAGCGGGTCAAGCTGGCCGCCGAGTTGGGCAAGCCCGACACCGGCCGCACCCTCTACATCCTTGATGAGCCGACGACCGGGCTGCACTTCGACGACATCCGCAAGCTGCTGGCGGTGATGCACCGGCTCGCGGACCTGGGCAACACGGTGCTGGTCGTCGAGCACAACCTGGACGTGCTGAAGTGTGCCGACTGGATCATCGACCTGGGGCCGGAGGCCGGCGACGCGGGGGGATACGTGGTGGCGATGGGGACACCGGAGGGAATCACGTCTGTAGCGGCCAGCGCCCCTGCCGGCCGTGGAATACCAGAGATCCCCGGCTTGTCGACCAGTCTGCCGGCTCCCACGGCCGACATCCCGGCGCGCCGGGATCGCCGCTACGTCTCACATACCGCTGCCGCCCTCGCCCCGATCCTCGCCGCTGGGCCGTACGAGGAGCGGCAGCGGTACGATCCGGCGGAGCATGCGGCGCAGGAGATCGCGGTCGCGCGGGCGGGGCTGGGCAAGATTGGCCGTGAGGTGCAGATGCCGTGGCAGGTGGATGGGCGCAAGTGGCACCTGGAGCAGCGGACCAGCCGCGACGCGACAGTGCGCCGCTGGGAGCCCGCGGCGCTTGAATACGTCATTGAGCTCGTGCAGGGGGTAGGGCGGGCGTCTGGGGTGGGGCGGGCGTCCGGGGTGGGGCGGGCGTCTCGCCCGCCAGCCTTTGATCCCACCAACTGGAGCAGCCAAGCCAGCGTAGAAATCACCGCCGCCGGCGCCCCAACCTGGTTCCTCCACGCCCTCACCGGCGGGGAGTGGCTGCTGGAGCTGTATTTCCGTGTTCCCCCGGGCACGTTCAAATGGCGCGAGCTTGACGCCGAGCTCGGCCTCAAGACCCTCGATGAGCGCGAAGACCTGGAGGTCTACGGCGACTGGTCGCGAGTGGACGTGCGTTCGCGGCGTGATGGCCTGGACGCCGTGGTAGTCTATGTGCACGACAAGGCCGAGATCGACACCCCGGCGTTTCGGCGCTTCGTTAAGCAAGCCGTGCGGGTCTATTGGGAGCAAGTTGCGAATAGCGGATAGCGAGCTGGGAGCGCTTGGGGTAACTTGGCGCGAGTGTCTCGGAGGACTTGCAGATGTCACGAGCAAGAGTGTGTCTGATCGCCGTGTGTGGACTCGCGTTGACCGGCTCGCTGGCGGGGTGTGCGCTGGTGCCGCCTTTCGTGCCGCCGGAGCTGCCGCCCGAAATCCAGTTCGTGCTGGATGACCTGGACACGTTCACCCTGCCGGCCGATCTGGAGGCGGATCCGAATGCCCCGCCGATCGCGGACGCGAGCGCCCTGACCGGCTGTTGGGCGCGGACGTTTGACCCGCTGGAGGTCGACGTTACCTCCGCCGACGTCGGCGCCGCACTGCCCGGTACCACGCGCACTGAGCTTCTGGCCGTCGACCTCTGGCGCTTCGATGCCGCGGCGCAGACTGTGCAATACGACCTGTATGTGCGCGATCTGCCCACCGGGGTCATTCTGCTGCAGATCATGTCCGGCACGTTCGAGGTGCGCGAGCCCGGCCTCGTGGCCGTGCGTTTCCAGACTTTTGCCATGAACGACTGGACGACCGGGCGCGTGCAGTCGGTGCCGGCGCCCGGCGCCGACACCTCCGAGTCCTTTCTGCGCGTCCAGCGCAACGGCGACCGGCTCTTCCTGGTGAGCAGCGCAGACGAGACCGACACCGCGGGTACGGACAAGCCGTGGGTGTTCCAGCGGTTCGATTGCCCGTAGCGGCCGACCGCCGCGTGGGCCGCGGCGTGCGCCACGATCCGAGCCCCAAGCGTCCGCCGCGGCGGACGGGGCCCCGGGGCCCGTCGCTGGCGCTCGGGGCTCGGATTCGGCCGGGGCGGAGCCCGGCCGCTACGGCCCGTGAGTCGGGAATCGCAGTATGCTCGAGCAGATCCCACGCCGTGCGTTCTTCGCCTTTGAGCTGCCGATTCACCACCTCGCGCGCCCACCACGGATCGACGGCGACCTGAGCAAGTGGGGCCACAAATACCTCGTCCCGCCGCTGGTCGAGCTGGAAGGCCAGGAGCCGATCGCGGATGTGTACTGGGGCTGGCACGAGGACGGGTTCTACGCGGCGTTCGACGTGCCGAATCGCAGCGGCCGGCTGCACTGCGACCCGAAGCAGTGGTGGAAGTTCGACGGCTTGCGGTTGTGCCTCGACACGCGCGACGCGCGGGACATCAAGCGTGCGACGCGCTTTTGCCACTTCTTCTACCTGCTGCCGGCCGGCGGCGGCCCCGACGGCCGGCGGCCGGTCGTCGGTACGCATCGCATGAGCCGCGCCAAGGAGCCACCGCCGCCGGTGGACCTTGCGCTTGTCAAGATCGCCGCGCAGGTGGAACGCGGCGGCTATCGCCTCGAGGTAGCTTTGCCGGTGGCGTGCCTGCACGGCTGGGACCCGATCGAGCATCCGCGGATTGGAGTGTTCTACAAGGTGAAGGACACCCACCTTGGCGCCCAGCATCTCAGCGTGGACGACGAGCTCGGTTGGAATGTGGACCCGAGCACCTGGGCGACGGGGGTGCTGGTGAAATGAGTCCCGAGAGTAGCGTCGGCCCCCGGTGGGCGACGGCGAATGTCACTGGTGCGAGATAGGATTCTCGCGCCGGCGGAGAATCCGCCGTCGTGCCACTGCTCTTGAGCGGTGCCTGGTGGTGCGAGAAGGGATTCTCGCACCAGCGGCCCCGCGCTTGCGCTTGGGGCTCGGAATGCGCGGACGCGGACGTGTCGCACGGTCATTTGACGTGCGGCGCGTTTCCGCGTTTACTTCACCGCCATGAAACGCGCGCGGTGTGTGCTTCTGCTGCTGGTCGGCAGCATGCTCATTGGTCCGGGGGTCATCCTCGTCGGCTGCCGGGCCCCCGCCGGAGCGAAGACGCCGCCGCCGCTGTTTGGCGGCCGGCCGGCCCCGCGCCCGATGGTGCGCCCGGTGCGCGGCGTGTGGGTCGCGCGGTTTCACTACCGCAACCCCGACGACGTGCGGACGATCATCGCCAACTGCGCGGCCAGCGGCCTCAACACCGTCTTTTGGCAGGTGCGCGGCGAGGGCACGGTGGCGTACCCCTCGCGGATTGAGCCCTGGTCGCGCGAGTACGGCTTCCAGAACCCGGGCTTCGACCCGCTGGCGGTCGCGGTCGAGGAGGCCCACAAGCGTGGCCTGCGGATCGAGGCGTGGTTCAACGTCATGCCCGGCTGGAAGGGCCTGACGCCGCCGCCGGTCTCCGGGCAGCTCTACAACGCCCATCCCGACTGGTTCATGTACGACGCCGGCGGCCGGCGCCAGCCGCTCAACAAGGATTACGTGATCCTCAACCCCTGTTGGCCGGAGGTTCGACGGCATATTGTCAGCGTCGCCGACGAGATCGCGGCGCGCTACGACGTGGACGGGATTCACCTGGATTACGTCCGCTACGCCTGGGATGGGGCGGCGGGCGCCAAGCAGAGCTACCCGCGCGATGCCAGGACGTTGGCGATCTACCGGCATGAGACCGGCCGGCAGCCCGAAGACGACCCCGGCGCGTGGGACCATTGGCGGGCCAACCAGCTCACGCGGCTCGTGCAGGAGATTCGCAACGCCGTCCAGCGGCGCCGACCGGGCGCGACGCTCACCGCCGCCGTCTGGCGCGATCCCTGGGTCGGCTACCGCGACTACCTGCAAAACAGCGTGGCATGGTTGCGGGCCGGCCTGGCCGATGCGGTCCTGCCAATGGCGTACACGGAGAAGCTCGGCCAGTTCAGCAACGACATCGGCGAGTACCGTCGGCTGGCGGCTAATCGCCCGGTCGTACCCGGTATGGGCATCTACCTGCACCGCGATGTGGAGCAGACGCGCGACCAGTTTCGCCGCTGCACGGCCTGGGGCGGCGATTTTGCCCTGTTCTCTTACGAGTCACTGTTCCCCACGGCTGGCGACCGGGGGTCCACTCCACAAGCCCACGCCGAGGCGCAGCGCCAACGCTACGCGCGACGGCAAGTGTTGAGTGAGTTCGTGGTACGCTGAAGCGGCGTGGCGCGCTACGTGACGTCGGTCCCGGCGCGCCGGGAGGGCCGACGCTACGGGGCCGGCGTCACGTCTGGTGCTGCGGTGCTGAGCTTTTCGAGCAGGAAGGATTCGAGCAGCGCATCACGCCCGAGCGGGACCCACTGTGCCCCGCGGCTCTGCGGACCGCGCAGACCTTCGACCGTGGGCACACGCTCGCTGTAAATCGCCAGCGCCCCCGACGTAGTCGTGATCTGCCGCTCGGGCGCGCTGTACCGCGACTTGTCGACCTGCACGCGTACGCGATAGAGCTCGCCCGATTCCCCCGTCGCGGGCACCGTCGTGCTCTCACGGCCGACGGCCGGCTCGATGTTCACCGTCACGATTCGCCGCATCGTGTGCAGGCTCGATTCGAGCGTCTGGTATCCGCCGCGCGAGTCCACCCGCCACCACTCGAAAAACTGGCCACTAGTGGTGGGATGACTGACAATCAGCCCGCGGGTGCGGTCTGCGCGGTCGGGCGGGAAGTCGTACAAGCGGAGGACCGATAACGAGGCGTCGAAGAACGCTTCATGGTCGGGGACGTGCAATACCATCTCCGTCGGGCCGGAAGGCGGGGCGGGTGCGTGGCAGCCCGAAAGGAGCCAGAGGACGCCCCAGGCGAACCCCGCGATTCCCAGGTTGCCGCGCCCTGCGGTTGCGGCCTTTCGCACGAAGGCACGCCGCGCCTTAGAAAGGTCGGCCGCTGTTTTTGTCCAACCGGTTTGCATGTCACGATAATAAATGCCCGGAGCGGGAATGCAAGCGGGGCGGGGCGGGGGTGGACGGAAGCTTGAGTATTTCGGCGAAAAGTCCCCCGCGCTTGAGAATCAAATTGAATATTTGCTGCGGAAGCTGTCGTGTCCCCCTTCGGGAACCCGCGGCACCCCGGCCGGTGACGCGGGTTCTACTTTTTTGCCCGCTCCCGGCGGAGTGGGTAGGGCAGGTCGAGTCTTCGAGACCTGCCGTCCATTGCTCTCCGAATCGCGTTCTGGCAGGTCTCGAAGACTCGACCTGCCCTACCCAGTTACACGTCGTTGTCAGGGTCCAGCGCCGCGAGTTGCTCTCTCAGCCGGCGGAGCACCCGGCTGCGCGCCTGATAGACACTGCCCTTGCTCAGGCCGAGGGCTGCGGCGGTTTCCTCGACGGGCCGGCCGGCCAGGACGTGCATCTCGAAGGCTTGAATCGTCAGGGGCTCAAAGTCGCCGACGATAGACTGCATGGCCCAGCGGAGGCGGTGCAATTGCCATTCCCGCTCCCAGCGCGCATCCGCGCTGGCCTCCTTCTCGCTGCTCACATAGTCGAGGGTCTGCGGGTCGAGCATGGCCGGCTGCGCGGCTTGCTTGGTGGCGCGACGCAACATGGCGTGGACCACGGCCGATCGCAGGTACGTGCGAAACCGCCCCTTGCGGGCGTCGTACTCGAAGTCGCCGATCGCCTTGAACAGATACATCTCGACTTCCTGGACGACGTCCTCCGCGTCGGCGTGGCTCGCTCCCCGGCTGCGGGCGTACCGATAGAGCAGTTGCCCGTACCGGCGGTGAAACTCCTGCCAGCTCAGTTTATCGGTCCGGTCGCGGAGCCGAAGCAGGAAGGTCAGATGGGTCGAGTCGGCCTCGCTCATGAGTACCTATTGTGGCCGATCGGACGGTCGCCCACAACCCGACTTGCGACCCGTGCGGGAGGGGTTGCCGCGGGCGGGTCTGCCGCAATGCGGTCTCGGAAGCGGCAAAAACAAGGATTAGACGCGAATTGCCGATGACGTAAATAAGAATTGCTGTGGCGGCCGACGAGAAAGAGCGCTTCCCTGTGAAGGGCGAGAGCGACGCGTGGCCGTTCAGCGTCGGTCGAAGGCAATTCTGGGCGCAGATTACGCGCCGCGTGACGGGAACCCGCGGCGTGATTGCGCACGAACGGGAGAGAGGAAGACGTAGCTGACGGGGCGCATTTGTGGCTGCTGTCACCGGGCCCCTAGCACAAGAAGCCTGCTTTGACCTGTGGTTTGAAGTGCGGCGTGTCTCGAACGCGAGTTCGCGCGGCGGCCTGCTTCGCCGTGATTGCGGGCACACCGTCCTTGGGTGCAACGATGCGGCATTCGCGAAGGAGTGTCAGATGAGAAGGTTATGTTGCTTGTGGGCGGTGCTCTTGTGTGCCGGCATCGCGATGGCCCAGGAAAAGAGCGAGGCGGAGGAGCTGGCTCCGCCGGCGGCCGTCTCTATCGTGGATTTCAGTCCCGAGGTCCATCAAGCTGCGTTAGGCAAGGACCGCGGGCCGTGCGTCGGGGACAAGGACATCAACGGCGTGGCGACGACGACCTGGGACCAGCCGTTCAAGGTCTACTACAAGGACTCGCGAACGACATCGCTGTACCTGGCGTCTGAGTTTGGCTGCGACGGGGGGCCGATCAGCGGGATGCGTTATTACGTCGCGACCATGCCGGCCGGCGGGTACATGATGAATACCCTGACCATCCGGCTCAAGCACACCGACCTGTCGGTGCTCACGAGCACGACCTTCGACAACACCGGATGGACGATCTGCTACCAAGCGAACACGCTGATCCCGGCCACGGGCTGGTACACGTTTACGTTCACGACGCCGTTCACCTATGACAGCCTGGGCGGCACACAGAACCTGTTGGTTGACGTTTGTTTCAACAACAGCACGTACGCCAGCAGCTCATACTACGTGTACTACTACACGGCCACGGCGAACCGCAGCCTGTACAAGTACTGCGACGACTGCAGTTGCACCACGACCGACCCGCTGACCTGGACGACGTGCAGCGGCGTGACGCTGACGACCAAGGTCCCGCGGGTGCAGTTCATCTTCCCGCCGCCGAGTACCGGCGCCTGCTGCGTGAACTTCGAGTGTGTGGCTACCAACATGGAACCCGAGTGCACGGCCATGGGCGGCACCTGGTATGGCGGCCAGAACTGCGCGACGTTCTATTGCCCGCCATGGAACGACAACTGCCAAGCCGTCGGGCCGGTCCCGCTGACACCGGGCATCCCGGTGACGTTCACCGGCAACAACCTGGGCGCGACGAACGATTGCGGCAGCTTCCCGGGTGGCCAGGTCTGGCACGCGGTCATGCTGCCCGGCCCGGATAGCTTCTTCGACGTGTGGCTGGATTACTGCACGACCAACAACGGCGGTTTCCCGTTCGGCAACGCGTGGCTGAACTGGGCCGTCGGCTGTCCGTGCACGGGCTTCACCGCGGCCGGCGTGTTCGACACCACGACCTGTGGCGATGGCAACCTTACGGTCACGTGGTCGGGTTTGGCGTCAGGGACGTACTACTATCCCGTGATGCTCGATCCGGCGAACCACGCAGCAGGCAACTACACGCTCCATGTCATGTGCATGCCCTCGTACTGCTCGTCGTATGCAACCAGCACGGCGGATGAGACCCTCAAGACGGTCCAGTTCGGCACGATCGACAACACCACGTTGAACTGCGACACGTACGACAACTTCACATACCTGTCGACGGACGTGATCGCTGGGCAAACCTACCCCTTCAACATCGTTATCGGCGACTGCGAGGGCACAAGCTGTTATAGCAAGCGGCTGGCGATCTTCATCGACCTGAACCAGGACTATGACTTTGCGGACGCCGGTGAGCGAGTTTACAACTCGGGCCAGCTCGCCAACGCGCCGTGCCCGGACTTCCCGCTGAGCGGCAACTTCACCGTCCCGGCGTCTGCGACGGTCGGCTGCACGCGGATGCGTATCGTGGTGGTCGAGACCAGCAGCGCCGATCCGGTGCCGTGCGGCACTTACACTTGGGGGGCCACCGAGGATTACACGGTGTGCATCCAGGCGCCGCCGCCGGAGGGCGCCTGCTGCTTCGGCACGACTTGCGAGGGGCCGATGTCGCTGAATACCTGTTTGGAAGCGGGAGGGGTCTACAAGGGAAATGGCTCCGATTGCGATCCCAATCCGTGCATCGGAGCCTGCTGCTTCCCGGATGGCTCCTGCCTCGAGACCGCGGGCCAAGCCGAGTGCGTTGGCAACTATCTCGGCGACGGCACGAATTGCACGCCGAACCTGTGCCCACAGCCGGGCAACGAATGCGGCAACCCGATGCCGGCCGTGCTTTCGCCCGGAAGCCTGCCCTATGTCGATGCCGACACGACCTGCGGGCGCGGCAACGACTACCAGGATACGTGCCTCGGGTACTACGACGGCGGCGAGGACATGCTCTACTCGGTGGTGGTCACCGAGCCGATGTGCGTGAACATCGCGGTCAGCGGCACTTCGTGGGTCGGCGTCGCGATTGACACTTCCTGCCCGCCGGGTGCTACCTGTCTGGCGTATGCCACCAGCAGCGGTTGCTGCCCCGTCATCCAGAACGTGAACCTGGAACCGAGTCTCGCTTACTACATCATGATTGACACGTGGCCAAGCCCGAACTGCACGGACTTTACCATGACGATCTCGGCCTGTCCGCCGCCACCGGCCGCCTGTTGCTATCCGGATGGCAGTTGTGCATTAACGCCACAGGAACAGTGCAGCGGCATCTGGCTCGGCGAAGGCACCACTTGCTCGCCCAACATGTGCGAGCCGTGCGTGTTCTGTGGTCCGGGGCCGCACTTCATCGACACCTGCGCGACGGGTAACGACTACCTGCCGTCGGGTGCGCTGGTCGGCATCGACACCACGCTTGACTGCCTGGCCGACACCAACCTGATCATGTTCGGGCCGGTCAAGGTCCACCGCAGCAACCCACATCCGGGGACACCGCCGGACCCGAACGACCCCAACCACCCGAACGTGATCGACACCGAGATTGTGTCGATGCACCTGACCGGCGGCGGGTATACCTTGGTGGCCGGCGCTGGCCTCGGTCAGGGCGGCGTGCTCACGCCCTCCTTGGGAGGAATCGCTGAGACCCTGACGGATCCCGCCGTGGGCGACAGCTTCTTCGACGTGTTCTTCGAGGTGGACCTCGGCGGCGGCGTGTACGCCTACAATCACACCGCCTTGCGGGTCCAGACCCCGGTCACGTGCATTACGCCGTTCCAGGAGTACATCCACGTCCTGGATTGCATCGAGCTATACGACTCGCCGACGGGCGGCACGCACATCGCGAACCTGGTCGCGCCGATCCACGATGCGTACCCGTTCGGGGCCTGCTGCTTCCCGGACGGCTCCTGCCAGACCACGACGACCGAGCTGGCCTGCCAGATGGCGGGCGGCATCTTCCAGGGCTTCGGCACGACCTGCCATCCGAACCCCTGCCCGCCGCCGCCCGGGGCCTGCTGCTATCCAGACGGGTATTGCTCGCTAACGCCTCAGGAGCAGTGCAGCGGCATCTGGCTCGGCGAAGGCACCACTTGCTCGCCCAACATGTGCGAGCCGTGCGTGTTCTGCGGTCCGGGGCCGCACTTCATCGACACCTGCCCGGCCGGGAATGACTACCTGCCGTCGGGTGCTCTGGTTGGCATCGACACCACGCTCGACTGCCTGGCCGACACCAACCTGATCATGTTCGGGCCGGTCAAGGTCCACCGGACCAACGCGCTGGACGACTCCGTGAATTATCCGGGGACGCGTCCGGTCGACGGACACCTCGACGTGATCGACACCGAGATTCTGTCGATGAGCCTAACCGGCGGTGGGTATACCCTGACCGCCGGCGCCGGCCAGGGCCAGGCCGGCGTGCTCACGTCCTCCTGGGGAAGAATTGCTGAGACCCTGACGGATCCCGCCGTGGGCGACAGCTTCTTCGACGTGTTCTTCGAGGTGGACCTCGGCGGCGGCGTGTACGCCTACAATCATACCGCCTTGCGGGTCCAGACCCCGGTCACGTGCATTACGCCGTTCCAGGAGTACATCCACGTCCTGGATTGCATCGAGCTATACGACTCGCCGACGGGCGGCACGCACATCGCGAACCTGGTCGCGCCGATCCATGATGCGTACCCGTTCGGGGCCTGCTGCTTCCCGGACGGCTCGTGCCAGACCACGACGACGGAGCTCGCCTGCCAGATGGCGGGCGGCATCTTCCAGGGCTTCGGCACGACCTGCCATCCGAACCCCTGCCCGCCGCCACCCATCGGTGCCTGCTGCTTCACGGGCTCCGTCTGCCAGGTTCTGACGCCGCAAGGGTGCGCTGCGGCCGGCGGCACCTTCAAGGGTCTCGGTACGACGTGCGACCCGAACCCGTGCATCTGCCGCGGTGACCTGAACTGCGACGGCGTCGTCGACTTTGGCGACATCAACCCGTTCGTGTTGATCCTGAGCAACTTCACGGCGTGGCAACAGACCTACCCGGGTTGCCCGCCGCAAAACGGCGACATCGACGGCAATGGCTCCGTCGGGTTCGAGGACATCAACCCGTTCGTGGCGCTGATTGTGCAAAGTCCGTTCCCGTGTCAGTACTAGAGCCGTTTCGGTTTGGGTGTAGCGGCCGAGCTCCGTCTCGGCCGTGGGCGCCCGGAGAATTCTACGGCCGGGACAGAGCCCGGCCGCTACAGGGAAACTGAATCCCGTCTAGGGCACGGGCGACTTTTCGCGGCTTGAGTAGACACGTAGGGCAGGCCATTGGCCTGCCCTGCAATGGCCGATTCGCGCGGGCCGGTGGACAACGCCACCGGCCTGCTTCGTTGACATGCCGCTGCCGCCGGTCCGCCGGTTGGGTCCAGACGGGTCGCAGAACTTTCCACGCCCATTGACACGGCCGGAAATTCACGTTATTCTGGGTTTGATTCAAGTGCTTTGGATGGAGGGCAGACGGAACGTCGTGCGGTAGAGACGGACGGTATCGCCCCACTCCGAGCGCAGTCAGAGGTGCCTGGCGTTCTGCAGACGCTGACCTGCGGCGGCTTCCGTGCACCGCCGCGGGAAAGAGCACTGTGCAGGGGGCGTTACGGCTTCTGCCTTCCAGATTGGCCCTGAACGGATCGGCAGTCATTACGTGCTGCTGACCGTGGACCGGTGTGATTGGGGCGCGTGTTCGCTGGGCCAGGGGCCTGCGGCGTAACAGGCGCCCCTGGGTGGCCGCGCGAGCCCGCGCAGTCAATAGGGAGAGGCACATGAACAGACCACTAGGTTGCCTGTGGGCGACGATCCTCTGTGCGGGGGTCGCCGCTGGGTCGCAAGAACAAGGTCCTGGTGACGCCCGGAGTGGGGTAACTCCGCAGAGGGCGCAGCTTGCAACGCCGGACGCGCTACGCAGCGCGACACCGCCGCGGGCGCCTTCGCCGGTGGCGTTGAAGTCAGAGGCGACGCATGCCCAGACCTCGATCATCGCGACGCCGAGCGCGGTGGCCCCGCATCAAGAGGCCTCGCGGGCGCCGGCGAACGACAACTGCGCCAACGCCTATGCCTTCGACCTGTTGGCCGGCCAGGCGATCACGTTCTCTGACGACAACACCGGCGCGACCGAGGACTGCCCGGCGCTCAGTGGCGGCGTGTACCGCGAAGTGTGGTACAAGTTCACCACGTATGAGACGCGGGATGTCGCCATCAAGTACTGCGGGACAGCACCGGCGTTCTACAACGCGTACATCGTGATGGACACCACGTGCCCCTGCTCCGGCAGTTTCATCTTTGCCTCGAGCTGGGAAACCTCATCGTGCGGCGACGGCAACTGGACGCTGAACTGGATAGGCCTGGCGTCC
>Ga0315285_10001510_pt1 | contig 24439 bp, 22 predicted proteins | sample YL17G09_36_MG_FD_203698 | JGI IMG/M metagenome (GOLD analysis project Ga0315285, IMG submission 203698) | Sediment microbial communities from Yellowstone Lake, YNP, Wyoming, USA - YL17G09_36 | ecosystem: Environmental > Aquatic > Freshwater > Lake > Sediment | place: USA: Wyoming | collected... | reverse complement strand
GTCGAACAGCGGCTTACCCTGGTTTTTCTTGACCCGCTGACGGGGATCGCCGTACTCAAAACTGAGGGCAACAGCGAATTTGCATTCATCACCGACGCGCTGGCGGCCTTGGCAGAAGAAACCGGATGCACAATAATTTTGGTGCACCACCTGTCCAAAGCCGGCGCCGACCTGGCCGATTCCAACAGCTTACGCGGGGGTAGTTCTCTCGCCTGTCGCGCTCGATGGATCGCGATGCTGGCGCCCGCGCTAAACGTGCCAGACCCCGACGTGCTCGAACTGAGCATCGTCAAAGATTCCTACCACCGGGCCGCGGCGCCCGTCCTTTTGCGTCGAACGGAATCAGGGGCGCTTGTCCAGGAGGAGCGGCCCACGTATGACGCGGCCGAGATCTACGCGTCCGTGCGCGAGTGGCTTGCCGACAATCCAGCGGCGAAGGCGTCTGAGGGGGGTGTACGCCACAATTCCGGGGCTGACTCAAAAGCCCTCTTGGCCTATATCCGAAAATCCGCGCCGTGGCTGAAGGTGGCTGACGCGGGCGATGCAATATCAATGGGCGTCAAAAATGGGATGCTGTCCGTACGCCAGGCCGCGCGGAAAAACGGCTCACTGGCCAAGTATCTCAGCCTGCCAGTTTGCCCAAAAAAGGACGAAGAATGACACCTTCCACTAGTTCCTCAAAAAGCCCACTAGTAACTAGTGGATTTAGCCGGGTGCTCGTCACCCCCACTAGTTCCGGTAACGGCACCTGTAGTACCAGTGGAAAAAAGACTAGTGGAAAACCGTAGGAGAATCAGCCTGTGAATTACGATTGTGAAAGCTGCCAACATTACCGCTCCGAGCGGGAGTTCTGCCAGCTTCATCCCGAGCCCGTCGACACGCCTCAATCGGACGGGTGTGGCCAACACACCGACCGCGTGAACGACCTGTTTAACAGCCGGATCGACAGCTTCTTGGAAGATTTTTTCAACGCCCTGGCCGAAACACTGGCCAGACAAAAGGAGTAACCACCCGTGAAAGCACTTGAGCCCGTCACGAAACTCGTCGCCCGTCTTGGTGCCGCCGGCCGGCAGATCGCCGCCCTCGATGTCGCGGCCGAGGCTCTCCACGGCAAACGGGCAGCCGCCACCCTGCATGGCGTCCAGGAGGTTGGTGTAGCCAACAACGCCGTAGATCGACCGTGGATTCAACTCACCCTGACGAACGGCAATGTCGAGCCGCTCAGGATACTTGTTCACAAAGCTAACCGCGCTATGCACAAACGTGGGAGTTCGTTGGCCCCCTTGTCCAAATATGGGCGCTGGTGCGAGTAAGGAAGAATAGGGAACTGTCGAAAAATGCCGAAAAATGTCGCTCCGGGAGAATTTCTGAGCCCCCGTCAAGTGACCGCCTTACAGGTCCTGGCAGGCGGTGGGAGTACATCGGAGGCAGCCACGGCGGCCGGCGTGAATATCCGCTCGGTTGAGCGTTGGATGAGGCAGAAGGAGTTCAGAAATGCCCTTCGGACAACGCAGGCTGCGGTAATTGATTCAATAGCAGCTCGGCTTGTGGCGCTCGCCAAAGTTTCTGTTGAAACACTGCACGACGTACTTTCAGATAAGGAGGCTTCGCATTCAATCAAAGTACGTGTGGCTGTTGCCGCCCTGGAAGCGGCGGCGAAGTGGCATCAGGCAACTGCGGTTGAGGAAAGACTAGCTGCGGTAGAAGAGGTTTTGCAGGCCAAGTACGGCCACTAGAAAGAGGGAGGAAGCGATGCCTGTACGCACAGTCGCTGGTGAGATCAGCAAGATTGTAGTGCCGCATCCGATTAAAGCCAAAGCCGTATGCGCCGTTCCCGACAACTACGCCGCGGCGCTTCCACCAGGGTTTCTTCGAGAGAGCGAGGCAATGGAATTGGTCAAGGCGCGCAAATGCGACGTCGTCGCCGTTTTCGCGACGGTAGAGCAGGTCTGGGACTCGCAGGAGTTAGTCTTTGATGAACGTAACAACCACGACCGTCGCTGAACAGAGAAGGCTGCGGCGTCGGTCACTGGGCCGAGAGAGGCAACCAATGAAAAACGTGGATGCGCGGATCACGCAGATCGAAAAAAAGCTAACTCTTAAGGAGAGAGGACCGAACAACCTGATCCTTCTTGGTGTACCTGATGACTCCCCGGGTCCGCTTGCACCGAACAGTTACAGGATGAGAGACATCGACAAAATGGACTTCAGCCAATACAAATCCGTTTTAGTGATTTGTACGGATACACGCTGTGGTGAAAGGGCCCCAGCAACTGAATAAGAGAACTTGGAAAAAGTCACGGGCAACCTGAAAGAAGTGGGTGCGGCGGCCCCGATTTTCTTGGACACAGAATTGAGTTAACCTGTGCAACCAAGGAGGTCGTCGATGAACAAAGAGCAGAGCAAGAAGCAGGGGCCTTTGGGGCCGAAGGAGCGGTGGAGCGCGCGGCGTAAACGCGACGTGGTGCTTCGGCTGTTGCGGGGCGAGCCGGTGGATGCGTTGAGGCGGGAGTTGGGGGTGGAAATCTATCGGCTTGAACAGTGGCGGGAGAGGGCGTTGCTGGGGATCGACGAGGCGCTGCGGGACCGCACGGGCGGGGCGATGACGGGAACGGCAGGCGAGGCAGTTTTTCCCGCCGCTTGAGTTTACAGTGAGTTTACTGCAGAAACCCTTAAAAAAGAACGCCCAAGGGCTGCTTTGCAAACCATTGGGCGTCAGTAGTTTATATGGTGGGCGACCGCGGGATCGAACCGCGGACCTCCGCCGTGTGAAGACGGCGCTCTAACCAACTGAGCTAGTCGCCCCTCGATCCTTTGGAGATCGTATCACACGGTTTTAACAGGCGTCAAATGCCGCTGCGGCAACGCTATTGGGCTGGCTCCGCCGACGGCGCCGTAGACGCGGCGTCCCCGCCGCGCCATTTAAGCATTCAGGCTACGGAATCTCCGGCTAAATCTTATCGAAGCGCTTCTGGTGGCGGCCCACCCGGCCGCGGCGGCCGTTGCAGACGCGGCGGCCTGAGCGGCGCATCGGGCGGAGGCGGCCCTTCCAGTGGCGGGACGGGCCGGAGCGGGCGGTTCAACCCCTGCTTCTGCTGCCTGGCCTTCTGGATCAGCCTGCGCATGTCCCCTTCGAAATCGCTGAGGAACACGTAGAGCTTCGCGCGCTGGCTCGTCGAAAGGTTGCCCGCGGCCTTCTCGTAGGCGTTTCTACGCATTTCGAGCGTCTTGAGGTCGTGCGCGATGAGGTCCTGCAGGGCCGTTTCAATATGCTCATCCGGCAGCCGGTCCCGCAACGCCGCACGAAGCGCTTTCAGCTTATCCTGCCGCTGCCGCTTCATCCCGTTCAGTTGCTCGCGAAACTCCGAGAACCGGCGAACCATCAGCACCGTTTGCTCCTCGTTCAGCCCCAACTCCCTCGACAACTTCGCCGCCATAACCGACTGGATCAGTTCCGAAAGCTCCCCGTCCGAAACTCTTTCACCGGCGGGCGGCGGCGGCGGGGGAGCCGGTTCCCGCCCGGCTACCGGCCCGCCGGCCGGAAATCCCGCCTCCGGCGGCTGGGCGTAGGCCGCCGCCAACGTCACGCTCAACACCACAACCATCAACAGCGGTTTCATATCTCGGCGCCCTCCTCGTATGTGCGCAGCAGTCGTCTAAACTCCATCTTTTCCGTTTCGTCCAGCGATTGCACCAAATCGTCAAGATCGCGCTCAGCCTCCCAGGCTTCCGCGGCGTCTTCAAACCAGCCGCTGGCCGAAAGTGCCAATACCAGGTCCTCGGAATCGATTTCGGGCGTATCCCCGGGCCCCGGCAACCCGTAATCCCACGCCGCCGTGTCATTCCCGAGCAACAGCTCGTCAAAAATGCCGCTTTCCCCGCCCGGCGCCACATCGTCGGCCCCCGTTGTCCTCACGACCGCGCCCGGTTGACGCAGCGAAAGGACTACGGCCGCCACAATCACCACCCCGGCCGCCGCTGCCAGTAAGGCCGACGCCGCCGGCCAGTAACGGCGCGCGGATCCCCCTCGCACAATACGGGCCGCCACCCTCTCCGCAAAATCCTCCCCTGCCACCGGCGCCGGCAGCGATTTCAACGCCGCGCTTACCGCGTTCAGCTCGCGACACCGACGCGCGCAGTACGGGCATGCCGCCACGTGCCTCGCCACACCCGCCGCGTCGTCCGCTTCTCCATCCAGCCACGCCGACAACTCGTCCCCCAAATGATTGGACTCACCCGCCCCGTCGTCCGTCATACCAACTCTCCTCCCAGATCCCGGATCCGGGCCTGTAACTGTTCCCGGGCCCGCGCGATCCGGCTCTTGACCGTGCCCATTCGGCAATCCAGCACCCGCGCGATCGATTCATAGTCCAGACCATTGATTTCACGAAGCACCAGCACTTCACGGTGTTCCCGCGTCAACTCCTCGAGGCCCCGTTCAACTATCGCCTGTATCTCACCCAATCGGGCCGACTCGTCCGGCCGCCGCGACCTCGCCGCAAGACCCCCGTGTCTGTCCAGCGGGTCCGTCGCACCGCGCCCGCGCCGCTTCGTATCGCGCAGGTGGTTCAGCGTCAGGTTCCGCGCAATCCCGAACAAGACCGTCGAAAACTTCGCACCCGGCTCGAGCCGGTCCAGGTAACGGTAAAGCCTCACAAACGTCTCCTGCGCCACATCTTCCGCGTCCTGCGCCGACGACAGCATCCTCTGGCAGAAATGAACCACCGGCCCCTGGTAACGCCGAACCAACTGCGTAAACGCATCGGCATCACCACATCGAGCCCGTTCCACTAGCTGCCATTCCTGCATGTCCACCGCCGGTTTGCCAGCCTCTCTACCACCATGTACAACCCCTTTCAAGGCACAAAGTTCCACCATCGGGACGGCCACCGTCGGGACGCCCCCCGGTTTTTGTGGGGTGTGTCCCTCTTTTCCACTCACTACGCTCCCCGGCCTCTGTGGCATGTGCCCCATCTTTTTCGCTCTTCCTCTACCCCTTCATCCGTCCGATCAGTCCGATCCGTCCGATCCGTCCTGTTCTTCTTCTTCCTCCAGCCTACAGCCTACAGCCTTCCCTTTTTCGCTCTCGGCCCGTCCGGCGTATCCTCCAACACCCACCCTTTTGCGGCGATCTGCTGCCGGATCTCATCGGCCCTAGCGAAATTCTTTTCCCGCCGCGCCTGCTGCCGCTGCTTGACCAACTCGAGAATCTCCGCCGGCGTCTGTTCTTCGGCGACCGCGAACAGGCCCGTTACCCCATTAAGCCGGTCGAGCAACTGTTCCACCCGCCGCGCCCCGTCTCCACTCAACTCATTGTTGTCGATGCTTTTGTTAGTGTCGCGGATAAAATCAAATAAGACGCCGAGCCCGCCCGAGATGTTCAGGTCGTCGTCAAGCGCCGCGCCAAACCCCTCCTCGCACGCCGCCGTTTCCTTCTCATGATGCGAGCCCGCGCCCCCTACCGCCCGCAGCCGCAACCGGAAATCCCGGATACGGTTGAGCGCCTGGTCGGCGGCTTCCAGCGCATCAAACGAGAAATTGTTCGGCTGCCGGTAGTGCGTCGCCAGCAGCGCCCACCGAATCGCCAGGGGGTTGTGCCCTTTCTCCAGCAGGTCGCGCAACGTATAAAAATTCCCAAGCGACTTCGCCATCTTCCGCCCTTCCACAACCAGGTGCGCGCTGTGCATCCAATACTTCACAAACGGCCGGCCTGTCGCGCTCTCCGACTGCGCAATCTCGTTCTCGTGGTGCGGAAACATGTTGTCGATCCCGCCCGTATGGATGTCGAACGACTCACCCAGGTATTTCATGCTCATCGCCGAACACTCGATATGCCAGCCCGGCCGCCCCTTACCCAGTTCCGTCTCCCAGAACACGTTCCCGTCCTCCTCGTCCCACGCCTTCCACAGCGCGAAATCACGGGCGTCCTCCGCACCGTATTCATCCACGTCCACACGACCGCTCGCGCCGGTTTTCAACTGCGAGATGTCGAAATGACTCAGCTTCCCGTAGTCCCGGAACGTCTCGAGCCGGAAATACGTGCTCCCCTCCGCCTCGTACGTATGCCCGTTATCCCGCAGTTTCTTGATCAGCGCCACCATCTCCGCGATGTGGTCCGTCGCCGCCGGATAATGCTCCGCGCGCTCGATCCCAAGCGTGTCCAGGTCCTCGAAAAAAGCGTCGATATACTTCTTCGTCAGCGACTTCAGCGGCTGGCCCGTCTCACGCGCCGCGCGGATCGTCTTGTCCTCGACATCCGTGAGGTTCATCACCTGCGTAACCTCATACGCCCGGTATTTCAAGTGCCGCCGCAGCAGGTCCTCGAACAGGTACGTCCGGAAATTCCCGATATGCGCAAAGTTGTACACCGTCGGCCCGCACGTGTACATCCCCACTTTACCCGGACGAACCGGCTCAAAATCCTCTTTCTTCCGCGTCAGCGTGTTATAAAACCGTATGCCCAAGTCGCCTCTCCTGATTCCGCTCGCGCTTTTCGCCCGCTTTTCGCATCCAAGAATAAGATCCCATTAGCATGACTCACTACGCTACGTAAACAGCGCCTTCACAAACTCCTCCGCGTTAAACGGCTGCAAATCATCCACCGCCTCACCGACTCCGATATACTTAATCGGGATCCCAAGCTGTCTTTGAATCGCCACCGCGATCCCACCCTTTGCCGTCCCATCAAGTTTCGTAAGAATGATGCCCGTAACCTTCAGCGCCTCCGTGAAAAGACGCGCCTGCTGAAGCCCGTTTTGACCCGTCGTCGCGTCCAGCACCAGCAGAACATCGTGCGGCGCACCCGGCAAACGCTTCCCTATCACCCGGCTCATCTTCTTCAACTCCTCCATCAGATTCACCTTCGTATGAAGACGGCCCGCCGTATCGATCAACAGGCAATCCATCCCGCGAGACACTGCCGCGTCCGTCGCGTCGTATGCGACCGCCGCCGGGTCCGCACCGTCCCGATGCTTCACGATCGGCGTGCCCGTACGCTCGCTCCAGATCGTCAACTGCTCCGCAGCCGCCGCTCTGAACGTGTCTGCCGCGCCCATCATCACTTTCTTCCCCTCGCTCGACAACTGCTGCGCCAGTTTCCCCACCGTAGTCGTCTTCCCCGAACCGTTCACGCCCACGATCAACGTCACGTGCGGGCCCCCCTCCGCCGCCGACCAGTCCATCCCGTGATCACCCGGCTCCAGCATCTTCACCAGTTCCTCCTCGAGCACCGTATAAAGCTGATCCCCCGTCTCAAGCCCTTTCTCCCGCGCGATCCGCCGCATGTCCTCGATGATGGCCGTCGTTGTATCCACACCCAGATCGCCCTCGATCAGCACCTCCTCCAGCTCATCAAAAACCTCGTCGTCTATTTTGAGCCGGCCCGAAAACACACGACGAACATTCGCCAGCAAGTTCGACCGCGTCTTTGTCAGCCGCTCTTTCAACTTCCCAATAAAACCCATCTGTCTTGCTCCAAAAGAGTTACAAACTGAGAAAAAAAACAGGACCCACAGATGCTACCACGCCAAAACCAAACGTAACAACCCCGAGTTGCGACACCCCCGGCAGTTTGGGGATGTCCCACTTTTTCACCCCCATTGCGCCCCCCGCACACCATCCCAGTCCTCATCGCAATGCACCCAACGCTCCCAATTGTCCCATCTACACCGCTTGCCCCATCATTCACCATTTTCCGCAAGCCTCCAGCTTCTCTTATTCATCCTTCATCCTTCATCCAGAATCCGCACGTAAGGAAGGGACATAAGGGACGAAAAGGACATAAACGACGGGGATCTTTTGTGATGCCAGCGGTGAAAATGATGGCATGAGTGCCTTGATGGGACCCTCGCGCGGAGCCCGGCGGGAAATGACTGGTTTTCTGTGCAATCCCGTTGACACGGGCGCCCGCACAATTTCTTACGTGCGGATTGTGGTTCATCATTTCCTCTTGAATCCCTTCCCCCCGTTGCCGCATTATACGCCCACTTGGGCATCCCCAACGCTATGGAAAGGAGATGGGCAATATGTCTCGGCCCCGCAACCTGTCCCGCCGCCAATTCTTCAAACGCACCGCCGCCGCAACCCTCGGCGCATCCGTATTTCCAGCCATCATCCCATCGGCCGCACTCGGCGCGGACGGCTCGGTCGCACCCAGCAACCGCCTCGTCATGGGCTGCATCGGCCTCGGCAGCCAGGGCACCGGAAACATGCAAAACTTCCTCGGCCGCCGCGACCTCCAGATCGTCGCCGTCTGCGACGTCGACCGCGACCACCGGCTCCACGCAAAAAACCTCATCGACTCCAAGTACAAGAACTCTGATTGCGCCGATTACAACGACTTCCGCGAACTGCTCCAGCGGGACGACCTCGACGTCGCCTCCATCGCCGTCCCCGACCACTGGCACTCGATTCCCGCCATCGCCTGCGCCCGTCGAGGGCTCGACGTCTACGCCGAAAAACCCCTCTCACTCACCATCAAAGAAGGCCGCGTTATGTGCGACGCCGTGCATAAGAGCGGCATCGTCTGGCAGACCGGCAGTTGGCAGCGATCCCAGAAACATTTCCGGTTCGCCTGCGAACTCGTCCGAAACGGCCGCATCGGAAAAGTACACACCGTCAAAGTCGGCCTACCCACCGGCCCAACAATCCAGCTACAGCCCGAAATGCCCGTCCCCGACGGCTTCGACTACGACTTCTGGCTCGGCCCAGCACCCTGGGCGCCCTACACCAAAGAACGATGCCACTGGAACTTCCGATGGATCCTCGACTACTCCGGCGGCCAGCTCACCGACTGGGCCGCCCACCACTGCGACATCGCACAGTGGGGCATGGGTACCGAATACACTGGCCCCGTCGAAGTCGAAGGAAAAGGCGATTACCCGCGCGAAGGCCTCTGGAACGCCGCAACCGCCTACCATTTCTACTGCAAATATCCGGCCAGCGCGTCACCCGTCGCACCGGACGGGTTCGTCATGGATGTAGCCGACGGCTCACAAAACCGCGGCGGAGCGCTCTGGGAAGGCTCCGACGGATGGGTTTGGGTCGACCGCGGCGGTATCGACGCCCACCCCAAAGAACTCCTCCAGTCCAAAATCGGCGCAAACGATATCAACCTCTACAACAGCCGCGATCACGCCGCCAACTGGGTCGACTGCATCAAATCCCGTGCCCTTACCATCACCCCTATCGAAGTCGCCCACAGATCCATCACCATCGCACACCTCGGCAACATCGCCATGCGGCTTGGCCGAAAAATCCGATGGAATCCCCAAACCGAATCCATGCCCGACGACCCCGAGGCCGAACGAATGCTCATCCGAACCATGCGTGCACCATGGCACATCTAAATATATGTCCTATATGTCCTATTCCTAAAAGGAGCTTCCACTAATGCGCCTCTTCGCCCTCGCCGCCATCGCCCTTCTTCTCTCCGCCGCCGCATTCGCCCAAACCCAGGACATCCGCGTCGCCGTCATCTCCGGCGGCCACGACTTCGAAAAAGAGGAGTTTCTCACCCTGTTCCGCAGCATCGCCGGCATCCAGTTCCGCCTCATCGAGCAAACCGAAGATGATTCCGCGTTCCTCGAAAACATCGACGGCTTCAAGTACGACGTCATCGTCCTCTACAACATGGGGCAGAACATCTCCGACAAACGCAAAGAAAACTTCATCAAGCTGCTCGACAAAGGCGTTGGGCTCGTCGTGCTCCACCACGCCATCGCCGATTTCAACGAGTGGCCCGAATACTGGAACATCATCGGCGCCCACTATTACCTCAAAGAAGTCAAAGATCCCGGAATCGAGCACCCACGATCACAGTACCAGCACGACGTCGAGTTCCGCGTGAAAATCCAAGATAAAGAACACCCCGTCACAAAAGGCATTGAAGGTTTCGACATCAAAGACGAAACCTACAAGCTCTACGACGTGGCGCCCGACAACCACATCCTGCTCACCACCGACACACCATCCAGCCAAAAAGAAATCGGCTGGACTAAAACCTATAAAAACTCAAACGTCTGTTTCATCCAACTCGGACACGGGGCCGACGCCTACTTCAACCCATCCTACCGCCGCCTCGTCTCCCAGGCAATCCGCTGGGCGGCCAAAAAGTAGGCCGGATCAACGCCACACGCTACGGCTGCGGCTCATCGCGCCCTACAGGTCCTATTCGGCCTATAGGTTTTCGCTTCCACCGCCCCACCGGCCCCACCGGCCAGCAGAGTTGAATGTTTCTCGCGGGTGGCTTAAAGTATGTTCGTTTACATTGCGGTTTTCACAGGCTTTGGGCCGACAGACGAACCGAAGGGAGACGAAAATGAAACGCTATCCATTAGTGCTGCTCGCAGTGTGGGCTTCCCTACTTGCCCTGGCCGCCATGCCCGCATGGTCACAGGACGCCCTCGACGCCGCTTTCAAAGACGTGGCCGCCTACAAATTCGGCGCGAGCCGCGAGAGCCTCACCGTCGTCGCCGACGCCATCCGCGACTCACAGGCCAACCCCGATCAGCGAAAAGCCCTTGTCGCAAAACTCGTCGCACTCCTCGGTTCCGACGCCACGATCGAAGGCAAGGATTTTGCCTGCCGCCAGCTTTCCATCGCCGGCGGCGACGAAGCCGTGCCCGCACTCGCCAAACTCCTCACCTCCCCCGATACCAGCAACATGGCCCGCTACGCCCTCGAACGAATACCCGGTCCCGCCGCCGACAAAGCGCTCGTCGATGCCCTCAAAGGCACATCCGGCCTCGTCCAGGTCGGCATCATCAACTCACTCGGCCAGCGCCACGCAGAATCCGCCGTCAAACCACTCGCCCAACTCGCCAAAAGTGACGACACTGCCGCCGCCGAGGCCGCTTGCGCCGCGCTCGCCAAAATCGCCAACCCCGGCGCCGTCAAAGCCCTCGACGCCGCTAAAAAGCCTGCCGGCTCGCCCTCTCACGCCGCATGGGCCCAAGCATGGCTCGCCGCCGCCGACACTGTCGCCGCACGCGATAAAAAAGACGCCGCTAAAATGTTCGCCCGGCTTGCCAATCCCGCCGAACCCGAGCAAATCCGCGTCGCCGCGTTCGTCGGAAAAGTCAACGCGCTCGGCGCCGCCGCGCTCCCCGAAGTACTCGACGCCATGAAAGGCGCCGACCTCGCCATGCAGCGGGCCTCGAGCATATTCGTCCGCTCCCTCGAAGGAGCCGGCGCCACCGCCGCGTTCGCCGGCCTGATAGGCTCTCTCCCCGCCGACGGCCAGGTCCTCCTCCTTGCCGCGCTGAGCGACCGCGCCGATCCCGCCGCCCTGCCCGCCGCCATCGAGGCCGCCGCCAGCCCCGACGTAACTGTCCGTACCGCCGCGTTCGCCGCCATGGCAAAACTCGGCAACGCTTCCGTCGTACCGGTCCTCGTCAAAGCCGCCGCTGCCGGCGAAAAACCCGAGCAGGAAGCCGCGCGCCTCACGCTTGACACACTCAAAGGCGCGGATATCGACCCCGCAATGGCCGAGGCCATGAAATCCGTCGACGACGCTCAGAAAGCCGAACTCGCCCGTAGCCTCGCCGCGCGCGGCGCCACCTCCGCCGTGCCCGTACTGCTCGCAGCCGCCGGTTCCGCCGCCGAAGACGTCCAGAAAGAATCGTTCAAGGCGCTCGCCGAACTCGCCGCCGAGGCCAATCTGCCCGCGCTCGTCGACCTCCTCGTCAAAACAAAGGCCGATGCGCCCCGACGCGAAGCCGAAAAAGCCGTCGCCGCCGTCGCTAAACGCATCCCCGACGAATCCAAGCGCGCAGCAGCCGTGCTCGCCGTCCTCGGTTCCGTCAAAGACACTCAGGCCGTCGCATCCCTCTACAACACGCTCGCACTCATCGGCGACGAGAACGGCCTCGCTCCACTCCGCGACGCCGTTAAAAACGCAAAGGCCGACGAAAAGGACGCCGCCATTCGCGCCCTCACTTCCTGGCCAACCGCCGCCGCGCTCGATGACGCCCTCGCCATCGCCAAGTCCACCAAAAACGATACCCACCGCGTCCTCGCGCTCCGCGGGCTCGTCCGCATGCTCGAACTAAAAAAAGATCGCCCTGTTAAAGATTCAATCAAACCGCTGACCATCGCTCTCAAAGCCGCCAAGAACCCCGACGAAAAGAAAATGGTCATCGGCGGCCTCGCCAACGTCAGCGACCCCGCCGCTATGAAGCTCGTCCGGCCGTTCCTCAAAGACGACGCACTCAAGCAGGAAGCCGCACTCGCCGCACAGAAAATATTCAAAGGCATGTGCACCGCTTCCGCTTCCGCGAACAGCGGCGAGGCATCGGAGGCCATCGACAGCAACATGGAAAGCCGATGGAGTTCCGGCGAAGCACAGAAACCCGGGCAGTGGTTTGCGCTTGACATGGGCGCCCAATACACCATCAGCGGCGTCGCACTCGAATGCGCAAGAGACTCACGCGACTACGCACGCGGTTACCAGGTATTCGTCTCTAACGACAACCAGAACTGGGGCAACCCCGTCGCCGAAGGAAAAGGCGCCGGCATATCCATCAAGATCGACTTCAAGCCAACCGCCGGCCGATACCTCAAGATTGTCCAGACCGACACCGCCGAAAACAACTGGTCCATCAACGAAATGAAAATCGACTTCAAATAACATCGGTCAGATCCGTCTGATCCGTCCGATCGGTCCTATGCCCGGAGATCCTAAAATGCGCATCATCTGCATCTCAGTCCTAACCCTCCTCGCCTGCGCCGCCCTCGCCCAGCAGCCGCCCCAAGGCTTCGTACCCCTCTTCAACGGGAAAGACCTCACCGGGTGGAAAGGCCTCGTCGGAAATCCCGAAACGCGCGCCAAAATGGCGCCCGAACAACTCGCCACCGAACAGGCTAAAGCTGACGAAGCCATGCGCGCTCACTGGAGAGCCGAAGACGGCATCATCGTATTCGACGGAAAAGGCGACAGCCTCTGCACCGCAAAAGACTACGCCAATTTCGAATTACTCGTCGACTGGAAAATCCTGCCCGAAGGCGACAGCGGCATCTATCTTCGCGGCTCGCCGCAAGTCCAGATATGGGATACGGCAAAACGGCCTGAAGGTTCCGGCGGACTTTACAACAACAAGATCAACCCCAGCAAGCCGCTCAAGTGTGCCGACAAACCCATCGGCGAATGGAACACATTCCGAATCAAAATGATCGGCGACCGTGTGTCCGTCCGGCTCAACGACCAGCTCGTCGTTGACAACGTCGTCATGGAAAACTACTGGGATTACGACAAGCCCATCTATCCATCCGGCCAGATCGAATTGCAGAACCACGGAAACACCCTCTATTTCCGCAACATCTACATCAAGGAGCTACCCGCGGCCGATGCAGATCAAACGAAGTAGCGCACGGCTCTCCCGCCGCGGGTTTCTCAAATCCGCCGCCGCCGTCGTCGCATTTCCAAACATCATCCCGGGTACCGCGCTCGGGCTCAACGGAGCCGTCGCACCCAGCAACCGAATCACCATGGCTTCCATCGGCGTCAACGGTATGGGAACCGCCGACATGCAGGCGTTCCTCGGATGTCCCGACGCGCAAGTCGTCGCCGTCTGCGACGTCGAACAAGCACACCGCGAACGCGCCCGATCCATCGTCGAACAGCACTACGCCGCTAAAGGTTGCGACATCTACCAAGATTTCCGCGACGTCATGGCGCGCACCGACATCGACGCCGTTAACATCGGCACGCCCGACCACTGGCACGTGCTCATCTCCATCGCTGCCGCTAAAGCCGGCAAAGACATCTACTGCGAAAAACCCCTCTCAAGAACCATCGCCGAAGGACGCGCACTCTGCAACGCCATCAAAAAATACGGGCGCGTATTCCAGACCGGCACGCAACTGCGTTCCACCTACAACGTACGCTACGCATGCGAGCTCGTCCAAAACGGCCGCATCGGCAAAATCCACACCATACGCACCTTCGTACCCGTCGGACCGACCAACCCCCTCGAACCTGAACTGCCCGTGCCCGATGGGCTCGACTACGACATGTGGCTCGGACCTGCCCCCTTCAAACCCTACACGCCCAAGCGCGTCCACTTCAGTTTCCGCTACTTCTCCGACTACGCCGGCGGTACCATGACCGACCTCGGCGCGCACGACAACGACATCGCCCAATGGGGCAACGGCTCCCAGCTCACCGGCCCCGTCAAAATCGAAGGCGAAGGCGAGTTCCCACGCGATGGGCTCTACGACACCTGCATGTCGTTCAAAGTCACGCACACCTGCAAAAACGGCGTAAAGATCATCTGCTCAACTGATCCCAATCCGCAAGGCGTCGGCGTAAGGTTCGAAGGCTCCGACGGCTGGATCTACGTCCGCTCGAGTATTGATGCCGATCCAAAATCCGTGCTCAACTCCACCATCGGACCCAACGAAATCCACCTTTACAACAGCCTCAACCACCAGCAGAACTTCCTCGACTGCGTAAAAACCCGCGCCCAAACCATCGCTCCCGCCGAAATGGGGCACCGCTCCGTCTCGATATGCCATCTCGGAAACATCGCACTCAACCTCCGAAGAAAACTCCGTTGGGACCCCGACACCGAGCAGTTCATAAACGACGACGAAGCAAACAGAATGCTCCTAAGCCCCATGCGAGCCCCCTGGAGCCTCACATAAAAAGTTGAAGCCCGAAGCCGAAGGCTGAGGGCAGTTCTTTGTAGATCCGATCGGTCCGATCAGTCCGATTGTCTGCTAGCTCTTGTTCAACCTTGGAGGTACAGCCTCAAGATGCCCGCAAAACGCTCCACACGCCGCGACTTCCTCAAAAAATCCGCCGCCGCTACTCTAGCCGCCGCCGCCTTCCCCTACATCATCCCATCCAGCGCACTCGGGGCCGACGGTGCCGTCGCGCCCTCCAACCGACTCGTCATGGCGAGCATCGGCACCGGCGGCCAGGGCACCTACGACATGCGGCAGTTCCTCACACAGCCCGACGTACAGATGGTCGCCGTGTGCGACGTCGACCTCGCTCACCGAAACCAGGCCAAAAAAATCGTCGACAACAATTACGACAACTCCGACTGCGCCGCCTATAACGACTTCCGCGATATCGTCGCACGAAACGACATCGACGCCGTTTGCGTCGCCACACCCGATTTTTGGCACTCCATCATCACCATCGCACTCGCTCACAGTGGCAAAGACATTTACTGCGAAAAACCGCTCGCAAACACCATCGCCGAAAGCCGAGCCGCCCTCAACGCCATCAACAAGTACGGACGCATACTCCAGACCGGCAGCCACGAGCGATCACGCCACAACGCACGATTCGCTTGCGAACTCGTACGAAACGGACGTATCGGAAAGCTCCACACCATCCAAATCCACCTGCCCTGGGACGGACGAGACCTCAGCTACCGGCCCGAACCAATGCCCGTGCCCGCAGGGTTCGACTACGACATGTGGCTCGGCCACACACCTTGGGCGCCATACACCGAAAAACGATGCCACTTCTTCTTCCGCTACATCCTCGAATACTCCGGCGGCGAAGTCACCGACCGCGGCGCACACGTCATCGACATCGGGCAGCTCGGAAACAACACCGACCACACCGGCCCCATCGAGATTTCCGGACAGGGCGAATTCATCCGCGACAGCCTCTTCGACTGCGCCACCAAATACCGATTCGACTTCACCTACGCCAACGGCGTCAAAATGGTCTGCACAGACCAATGGCCGCGCGGACTCCGATTCGAAGGCGCCGACGGCTGGGTATTCATCCACATCCACGGCGGCGAACTCGAAGCAAGCAAACCCAGCCTCCTCCAGGAAAAAATCGGGCCCAAAGAAGTCCACCTCGGCCGGAGCCCGGGGCATCACCGCGACTTCCTCGACTCCGTCAAAACGCGCCAGCAGCCCATGGCGCCCGCCGAGGTTGGCCACCACTCTGCAACCATGTGTCACCTCGCTAACATCGCCATGCTCACCGGACGCACTCTCAAATGGGACCCCGAAAAAGAAATCATCACCAACGACGAAGAAGCAAACAAAATGACCGCCCGACCAATGCGCGCCCCCTGGAAACTAACATGAGCGAAAAACAGGGACTGACTCGATTTTGGCAGTTTGAAAATCGTGTCTGTCCCTGCTTTTCGCGGCCTGACACCCGGCAACAGTTGAAGAAAACCTAAATCTCGACTAGATTCATCGCACGAAACATGAACCTGCGTTTCTATACAAAGAGAAACCCCGGCAGGGGTTTGATAATTGTCAGCCCAGGGTTGCTGCCTACCCCGGCAGGGGTCGGCAGCTACCCTGGGTAACCAAAACATAAACGATGAACCCCGGAAGGAGTTCGACAAACTCGGTATTAACCCCCTCTTAAACGGGCAAAAGGAGATCGCAACCATGAAGCTTATACTGCTGACCACCGTCGCTATTCTCATCCTCGCCACCGGCGTATCACTCGCCCAACCCGCCGGCACGCCAAACGCCGAAAAACTCGGATGGCGTCTTGCATGCCAGGCCTACTCGTTCAACCGTTTCACCTTCTTCGAGGCCGTCGACAAAACCGCTTCCACCGGCTGCAAATACATCGAAGCATACCCCGGCCAGAAACTCAGCCCCGATAAAAACGACGTCCTCTTTGACCACAACGCCCCCCAGGACGTGCTCGACGCCGTTAAGGCCAAACTCGCGTCCGCCGGCGTCACGCTCGTCAACTACGGCGTCGTCGACCTGCCCGCCAACGAGGCCGAAGCTCGCAAAGTCTTCGATTTCGCCCAAAAAATGGGCATCGAAACCATCGTATCCGAACCTGCCGCCGAGGCGCTCGACACCGTCCAGAAGCTCGTCAAGGAATACGGCATCCGAGTAGCCATCCACAATCACCCCAAACCCTCTAAATACTGGGATCCCGCCCGCGTACTCGCCGCCACACAGGGCCGCGAAGGCATCGGCTCATGCGCCGACACCGGCCACTGGATGCGATCCGGCGTCAATCCCCTCGACGCCCTCCAGATGCTCAGCGGGAAAATCGTCTCCTTACACTTCAAAGACCTCAACGAGTTCAACAACAAAGACGCCCACGACGTCGTCTGGGGAACCGGCAAGGCCGACGTGAAAGCGCTCCTCGCCGAAATGAAGAAACAAGGATTCAAAGGCGTTTTCTCGATCGAATACGAATATAACTGGGACAACTCCGTACCCGATATCACACAGTGTGTCGCCGCATTCGACCAGTTCGCCGCCGAACTGCAAAAATAAGGTTTTTTATAGGTCCCATTCGTTCCCTGTAGGTCCGAAATTATTTCGGACCTACTATTGCGCTTTCCGTATCCGGCGATTCGGGAATTGGCCCCTGCCTGCTTGAGCCAGATCCGCCATATGATGTATTGTATAGTTAAGAAAAGATCGGAGAAATCCGCAAATTACAGGTGATGCTATGAAAAAAAGGCACAATAAAAGTTCCGGCCTCAACAAAAACAACGCCGGAACCCCCCATAACACCCAAAAAACCACCGGATCTACACGACGCGGGTTCCTCGCTACCACCGCCGCTGGCGCCGGCTTGTTCCTCGTAGGCAAAGCCGCCGCTCAAGACGCCGCCGCTCCCGCCCCGGCGCCCGCCGAACCCGTGCCCGCGGCCCCTGCCGCGGAAACCGCCCCCGCACCCGCGCCCGCCCCGGCCCCCGCCATCATCGAGCGCACACCCGACACGCTCAACATCGCCATCATCGGCACCGGCGCAGAAGGACAGGTTCTCCTCGAAGCCATGTCAAAAATACCCGGCCTCCGGTTCAAAGCCGTATGCGACATCTGGCGGGTGTACAACCTGAAAATCGGAGTCGGCAGACTCAAAAAAGCCGGGCATATCGTCAACGCCTACGAAGACTACCGAGAAATGCTCGACAAGGAAAAAGACCTCGACGCCGTCATCGTCGCCACACCCGATTTCGTACACGCCGAGCAGGCCATCGCATGCATGAAGGCCGGACTCCACGTATACTGCGAAAAAGAAATGTCCAACAGCCTCGAAAAGGCCCGACAGATGGTGCTCGCCTCCCGCGAAACCGGCAAGCTACTCCAGATCGGACACCAGCGACGAAGCAACCCACGCTACCACCACGCCATCAACCGCGTGCTCCACGAGCAAAAACTCATCGGTCGCCTCACCCAGGGGTTCGCACAGTGGAACAGAGCCAAGAGCGTAGACCTCGCCTGGCCTAAATCTTACCCAATCCCGCCCGAAACTCTCGAAAAATACGGCTACGAGTCCATGGACCACTTCCGCAACTGGCGTTGGTACAAAAAGTACGGCGGCGGCCCAATCGTCGACCTCGGCTCACACCAGATTGACATCTTCACATGGGTCTACCAGACCACCCCCAAGTCCGTCAGCGCATGCGGCGGCATCGACTTCTACACGCACCACGAGTGGTACGACAATGTTATGGCCATCTTCGACTACGACAGCCCCGACGGCGTCACTCGCGCCTTCTACCAAGTACTCACCACCACCAGCAACGGCGGATTCTACGAAAGCTTCAGCGGCGAATACGGTACACTCGTCATCTCCGAAGTCCCGCCACGCGGCGACCATGTGTTCCGGGAACAAATCGCGCCCGAATGGGACCAATACGCCAAGCAGGGACTCCTACTCCTGCCCGACGAGCCCGCCAGCCAGAAAGCCAAGACGCGAAACACCGTCATCGACACTCGCGTCTCACCCGAACCCGACAAGTGGATTCTCCCCGTCGTACTCAACAAGCCCGCTCACCAGCCGCATCTCGAGAACTTCTTCGACGCCATCCGCAACGGCGTGCCGCTCAATTGCCCCGGCGAAATCGGGTACGAAACCGCCGTCGCCGTACTCAAGGTCAACGACGCCGTCGAAGCTGGGCAAAAGCTCCACTTCCAGTCCCAGGAGTTCCTCGTGTGAAAAAAGTAGTGGTGGGAACATTAGTCGTTGCAGTGGCGGCGGCGATGGCGGCAGGAGCAGCCGAATACAATGGGCCACGCAAGTCCACCGTCACCGACGGTTCACTTTCCGGCGCCGTACACCTCATTCCGCTCCTTACCGATGATTGGGAGAAAATTCTCCCAACCGATCGCCCGGCAAAACCGTTCTCCTCGAAAATGACCTGCGGCGATTGCCACGACTACCTCACCGTCAGCGCCGGCTGGCATTTCAACTCCTCGACCGCCATGGCCGATCCCGGCCGCCCCGCCGAGCCCTGGATCCTCGCCGACGACTGGACCGGCACTCAGATCCCCATCTCATACCGCGGCTGGCCCGGAATCTGGAAACCCGAAGACCTCGGGCTCACCCAGTGGGAATTCGTCAAACGGTTCGGCCACCACATGCCCGGCGGCGACATGGCCGAAAAAGAAGACGACCCCATCGATCCCGACGCCCGCTGGGAAATCTCCGGCCACGTCGACGTCAACTGCCTCGCGTGCCACAACGCTGCACCCGAGCAGAATCCTACCGAATGGACCCTCCAGCTCGGCCGCGAAAACTTCAAATGGGCCGCTACCGCTTCGAGCGGGCTCGCTACCGTACGATACATGGCCGCAAACCTCCCCATCTGGTTCGACCCCTACATCGGAAACCCCGACAACGCATGGGCGGCTCCACCCAGGGTCGATTACAACCCCGCTAAGTTCGACGCCAAACGGCTCGTATTCTTCAACGTCACCAAGAAACCGCCCGCCCAGCGATGCTACTACTGCCACTCCACCGCACCCGCTCAACTCGACGAGGCCACGTTCTGGCACGACGACCAGGACGTACACCTCGCCGCCGGGCTCTCCTGCACCGACTGCCACCGAAACGGTATCGACCATAAAATCGTCCGCGGCTATGAAGGCGAACCCGGCGCTGCCACCGAACTCTCTTGCAAAGGATGTCACCTCGGCGAAAAAACCGGCGTCGGAGGCCGGATGGGTGCCCCGCGGCCACTACACAAAAACCTCCCGCCCGTCCATCTCGAAAAAATCGCCTGCACCGCCTGCCACTCCACACCCGTCGACGGTTTCGAGCCCGAGCGCGTAAAAACCGCCCGCGCTAACCGCCTCGGCATCCACGGCGCCGCACGCTGGGACGCCGAACTCCCGTACATCCAGGCACCTGTTTACGTCCGCGCCGAAAACGGCAAAATCGAGCCCCGCGAAATGATGTTCCCCGCATTCTGGGGCGTCTTGGAAGGCTCAGCCATCAAGCCGCTTCCCTTCAAGGTCGCGTCCGCCGCCGTCGACGAAGTCCGGTGGGCCGCCGAAAAAGCCGCCGCAGAAAAAGCCGCCGCAAAAGAAGCCGCCGCAGAAGCTGCCGCCGCTGAAGCCGCCGCAAAAGAAGCCGCCGCTAAGGAAGCTGCCGAGAAGGCCGCTGCGGAGACCACCGCTCAACCTGACGACGCCGCTGCCACCACTGAAGAAGCCGCCGCGGCCCCCGAACCCGCTGACACCCCTCAGGCGGAACAACCCGCTGACGAAGAGGCCCCCGCCGAAGAACCCGAGCCCGAAGTCATCATCGCGCCCCTCACCGAACAGCAAATCGTCCTGGTCCTCGCCGGCCTCGCAAAAACCATCGAAGGCGAGCCCGTATACGTCGCCGGCGGCAAAGCCTACAAGTTCGACGGCGAAAACCTCGCCCCCTTCGACAACACCGCCGCCGAGCCTCGCAGTTGGGCCGTCGCGCATGACGTAAAACCCGCAGCAGAAGCACTCGGCGCAAAAGGCTGCACCGACTGCCACGCACCCGACGCACCCTTCTTCTTCGCCGCCGTCGACGCCACACCGCCCATGCCCGTCGGCACGCCTGCCGCAGTCGCCATGCACCAGCTCGAGCAGCTCGACACCGCATTCATCCAAAGACTCGAAACCGGCGTCCTGCTCCGCTACGTGTTCCTCGCCGTCAGCGTCACGCTGGCTGTCGTGCTCGCGCTCGCGCTCGCCCACTACGGGTTCACCGGACTCGAAGGCCTCGCCCGCGTCATCGTCTCCACACACTCGAGGCAAAACCGATGAGCCCACGGAAGGATGCACCATGTTTAAACTGATCACGCTGATAGGTATCGGGGCGACCCTGGTCGCCCTCGCAGGCCACTTCACCCTCTTCGGCCCCAAGCGAACAAACAACAAGGTCCGCCGGTCCGTCCGCCGCTTCGGCATCCTCGAAATACTCCTGCACGCACTCACCGTACTCTCCTTCCTCGCCCTCGCCGTCACCGGCCTCTACGCCATCTACTATGCCCAACCCCTCCGCGGAAACCTCTGGCTCCTCCACGTTGCCCTCGGCCCCGTCTTCATCCTCGGGCTCGCCGTCCTCATCCTCTCCTGGGCGCGCGACTGCTCATTCGAACCCTGCGACTGGCAGTGGGCAAAACGATTCGGCGGATACCTCTGGGGTGACAAACACGCGCCCGCCTCGAGGTTCAACGCCGGCCAGAAAGGCTACTTCTGGGCCGTCGGCGCCCTCGGCCTCGTCACACTCCTCTCCGGACTCGGCCGCGCCGTCCCCGTCCTCGGTCCGACCGGGCAGGACCTCATCCTCTGGCTGCATCGCCTCGGCGCGCTCGCATTCATCCTCGCCGGCATCGCCCACCTCTACCTCGGCACACTCGCAAACCCCGGCACACTCACCGCAATGATTACAGGCAAAGTTACCCCGCAATGGGCCAAAGACCATCACCCACTATGGGTTACGGACACCGCGGCCGGCCCCCCGGCTTCCCAACCGGTCGACCTTGCCCGCGGTGCAAAATCGTTTGAACAAAAATAGCCTATTGTCAGTCAATTAATGCGAAGGGCGTTTTACCCGCCCCTGAGGAGAAGGAAATGAACACCAGAAGTGCAGTCATTTTCGCCGTTTTAACAGCCATGGCCATCGCTTTCGCTGCCCAGTCGGCCGTCGCACAGGATCAAGAAGAACTCAAGCTCGACCTGCCCAAACCCATGTTCGTCGGCACACCCAAAAACATCGTCTCCGACAACCTCGACCCCGACACCGGGAAAAAACGTCCCGCATTCATGGTCCCCAAAGGCCTCACCAACCTCGCCGCCGAAAAACCCGTTTCCGCTAGCGACGAAGAGCCCATCATCGGCGAACTCGAAATGCTCACCGACGCCGACAAAGAAGGAGCCGACGGCAGCTTTGTCGAATTCGGGCCTGGCGTACAGTGGGTACAGATCGACCTCGGCGCAACTCACGAGATCTTCGCCGTCGTCGCATGGCACTACCACTCCCAGGCACGACTCTACCACGACGTCATCGCCCGCGTGTCCGACGACAAAGATTTCATCAAATACACCGAAATCTTCAACAACGATCACGACAACTCCGCAAAACTCGGCATCGGTAAAAACTTCGACTACATCGAAACCAACGAAGGTAAACTCATGGACGCCAAGGGCGCAAAAGGCCGATACGTCCGCCTCTACTCCAACGGAAACACATCAAACGACATGAACCACATGATCGAAGTCGAAGTCTGGGGCCGCCCCGCAAAGTAGTTTTCAAACCTTCCATTCCCTCGGGCCGCGCTTACCCCGCGGCCCAGGTTTTTTTTGCACCCCGGAAAAGGTAAACTTCTATAGGTCCTATTCGTCCTGTTCGTCCTATAGGTCCTATTTTTCAAAGGTTCTCGCATGGCCTTCTCAAAAAACAGGCTCCTGGCCCCAAGCATCGTCCTGCTCGCCATCGCCATCGCCCTCTTCTTCCGCTGGCCCCACCTCTCCGACCGACCCATGCACGGCGACGAAGCAAACCACGCCGTCAAAGCCGGCATCCTCCTCGAATCCGGCCAGTATCAATACGACCCCTCCGATTTCCACGGACCAACCATCTACTACTTCGCACTCCCCGTCGCATGGCTCACCGGCGCATCCACCCTCGCCGACACCTCCGAAACCACGTTCCGCATCGTCACCGTCGCGTTCGGCGTAGCACTCGTCGCCGCGCTCCTTCTCATCGCCGACGGCCTCGGACCCTGGCCCGTCGCCGTCGCCGCCATCCTCACCGCCGTCTCCCCCGCCATGGTCTTCTACAGCCGCTACTACATCCAGGAAATCGTCCTAGTCTTCTTTACCTTCGCCGTCATCGCCTCCGTCTGGCGCTACTCGAGGTCGCCTCGCCTCGGCTGGCTCCTCTTGGCCGGCATCTGCATCGGCGTCATGCAGGCCACAAAAGAAACCAGCGTACTCGCCTACGCCGCCATGATCGCCGGCCTCGCCGCACTCGCGCTCACCCGCTCCCGCGACAGCCGCACCCCATTCTTCGCCTCCGTCAAAGCCTGGCACATCGCCGCCGCCGCCATTGCCGCCCTCGCCGTCTGCTCAATATTCATCACTGGCTTCTTCACGAATCCCCGCGCGCTCCCTGACGTTGCGCTCACATACCTCAGCTACTTCAAACGAGCCGACGGCGCAGGGCTGCACGACCACCCCTGGTACTACTACCTCCACACGCTCCTCTACGCCAAACTCGGACCCGGACCCTGGTGGAGCGAAGCACTCATCGTGATACTCGCCGCAATCGGAATCACCGCTGCCGCTGTCAAGGAATCCATACCCGGCGCCAACATCCAATTCGTCAGGTTCCTCGCCGTATACACCGTCGTCCTCACCGCACTCTACTCACTCATCCCATACAAAACCCCATGGTGCATGCTCGGGTTCCTCCACGGAATGATACTCATGGCCGGCATCGGCACAATCGTCCTGCTCCAGGCCCTCAAATGGCGGCCACTCCAAGCCGCCGCAATTGCCGCGCTCGCTCTCGGCCTCCTCCAACTCGCCGGACAAACCCGCCTCGCTAACGGCCGATACCAAGCCGACACACGAAACCCATACGTCTACGCTCACACCTCCACCGACCTGCTCCGGCTCGCCAACCGCTTCGAACAACTCGCCGCCGTCTCCCCACAAAGACACAACACGCTCATCAAAGTCATGACGCCCGACTACTGGCCGCTCCCCTGGTACCTCCGAAAGTTCACTCGCGTCGGGTATTGGAACGCACCCACACCAGACCCCGACGCACCCATCATCGTCACCTCAACCGATCTCGAACCAAAACTCAAACCCCTACTCCACGGCCACTACCAAACCGAACACTACGGCCTCCGACCCGAAGTCCTCATCACCGTATTCATCCAACAAGACCTCTGGCAATCCTTCCTCGCCACACAAGGATCCTCCCCATGATCCCGGAAAAGCGGGGACAGACACGCTTTTTTCAAACAGCCGAAAAAAGCGAGTCAGTCCCCGTTTTTCCTGTCCCCGCTTTTCTCCAGCCCCATGACGGTGTCCACCGTTTCCTCCCCTGCTCAGGTTCCACTCTACATCCGGTCGCGGTAGGGACACGGGTTGCCCCGTGCCCCCCGCACGGATCCCGGCGAGCGGCACTACCGCACCGGGCTCTTGCCTTGGGTTCTGACGCAGGGTCGCGCCCTGCGTATCCGGTCCAGCGCTG
>Ga0315285_10001509_pt1 | contig 24442 bp, 27 predicted proteins | sample YL17G09_36_MG_FD_203698 | JGI IMG/M metagenome (GOLD analysis project Ga0315285, IMG submission 203698) | Sediment microbial communities from Yellowstone Lake, YNP, Wyoming, USA - YL17G09_36 | ecosystem: Environmental > Aquatic > Freshwater > Lake > Sediment | place: USA: Wyoming | collected... | reverse complement strand
TCTAAAACTACCAAACAAAATAAAAATGAAGAAATTGTTGGTGGATTTAATTGGCTATTCAAAAAATAAGGTATTATAAATATGGCAAACGAAGGAATTATAAGTCTTGGAATTGAATTAGTTGGTCAAGATAAATTTGCAAGAGATTTAAAAAAGGCTCAAGTAGATTTTACTACAGCTGCAGATCAAATGAATAAAGTTCAACTAGTTAGTGCTATTGGAGGAAGTGGTAAAAAATATATTCCAGGACAAGGTTATATAGAAAATCAAAATCAAGCTTCTCTTGGTGTTACTGGTATATATGGAATTAATCAAGCATCCCAAGGATATAAAAATAAATATAATCCAAATTTAACTCCTTATGTTGGAAAAACTTATGGAACAATGCCTTCTGCTACTCCAAGTTCAGCTGGTGGGGGAGGTGGAGGAATAATTTACCCTCCTGGAGGAACAATTTATGGTGGTGGAGAAGAAAGAAATATTCCATCTAAAGATAAACTAAAAAGTTTAGATGATGAAACTAATAAACATAAAAAAACTGTTGGATCCTTAGCAGAAAAATATAGTGCATTAGCATTAAGAGCTGCTGTTGTTATTCCTATATGGCAAGCTTTAAGAACTGTTTATCAAACTTTAACAGATACTGTTGCTGCTGGATTAAAAAGAATGGTAGAAATGGATTCTATACTAATTAGAATAAAAAACGTCCTTCCAACTATAAATATAAAAGAATTAACAACTCAAATTGATGCTTTATCAAAAGAAACAGGTAAACCTTTACAAGAAATAGCTGATGCTTTTTATAGATTTGCTGATGCAGGATTAGATGCTAAAACATCTATGTCTGGTATGAATGCTTCAGTTAAAGCATCATTGGCAATGTTTGGAGAGACAGGAGATACAGCTAAAGTTTTAGCAGATATTTATGTTATGTTAGGAGATAAAATTACTGCTGTAACTACTGTTGAAGATAAAATGAAATATGTTATGTCTTTAATTGCAGTACTTCAAAAATCAAATAAATTTGAATTAGGTGAATATACTGAAGGATTAAAAACATTTGGAGCAACTGCAGCAGCTACAGGACTAACAATAGAACAAATGACATTTTTATTAGCTAAAGCTCATACTTTTATGCAAAGAGGATCAGCAGGCGGTTCTCAGATGGCAAGAGCCTTTGATGCACTTAATAAAAATATGAAAGATGTTAAAATGTTATTTCCTGATATTATTAATCCTGAAGGAATGAATAGATTTGATTTATTATTAACTGTTATACAAAAATTAGCAGAATCTGGTCAAGCTACTCAAAATGTATTTGGAGAATTATCTGAAATATTTGGGATGAGAGCAACAAAAGCTACTGCTGCATTTGTTATTAACGCTAAAGCATTAGTAAAAGAATGGAAAGAATTTAGTAGTATGAAACCTCCTGATTTTTTTGGTGAATTAGATAGACAAACTGCTAATGCAGAAGAACAATTTAAAGTTTTGTTAGCAAAAGTTGAAAGAACAAAAGAAATGATTGGTGAAAGTTTCATACAAGGAGTTACTGGAGCAGATAATTTTAAACAAGCGTTAGAAGATCTTATTCCTATTTTAGAACAAGTAGGATCATTAGCTAAATTAGTCGGTCAAGCTTTATCTCTTGGTACTGGAGCTTATGTTGATCAAATAAATAAAGAATATAAAGCAAAAGATGATTTATTAAAAGAAATCCATAATGCAATAATAGGTAAATCTTCGGCAGAAGATATTAAAAACTTATATGAAGAATTAAATAAAAATGATGGAGGTGCTGTTAGAAATGGAATTGCTATAGATATTGAAGCAGATTTACATTTTGGGAGGAAAAACTTACTTGAAAATCTCAAAAAAGCTGTAGATAAAGCTGAAAAAGATTTAAAACAAGGTGGAGCTATCGCTGTAGATTTATCTAAAATAGAAGTAACTAAACCAATAGAAACAAAAACAAGTACTATTTTAAAAGATATAACTTCTGAATATGAAATTCAAGAAGCATTTATAAAGAGAAGAGCTACTTTAGGTTATAATGAAATAGAAATAGAAAAACAAATACTTCTCTATTATGTATCTCAAGAACAAACTGTTGAAAATCAGAAAAAAGTATTAGAAGAACGAATAAAATTAGCTCAAATGTATAATGCTGAAATTATTAAATTAAGTGATGAATTAAAAAGTTCATTTGAAGGAGCATTTGAAGGATTATTAAAAGGAGAAGGTACTCTTTCTTCTATGTTTAGTAGAATAGGAGATACGTTTAGAGATCAAATGTTTAAAAGTGTATCTGGAGGGCTAACTGATAAGATTTTTAAAAATACAGGTATAGGTGAAATGTTTGGTACTAGTGCTGCTGGATTAAGAAGAATGATAAGTGGAGATACTGGACCAGCAAGTAGTATTTCAGGAGCCTTTGAAGATGGATCTCAACTTACATATGAAATGATTATAAAAGGATTTGCTGTTGGAAGTGGTCAAATAGTAGGAGGAGCCAGTGCTACTGCAAATTGGGGAGGAAGCACTACTGTAAATGGTGTTACAACAAATGGATGGAACTTACCTGGATTTGGTGAAGGAGGCTTTTGGAGTTCTCCTATGGGATCTCAACGCTTACCTAGTGGCCAAGTTCAAGGAGGATCAGTTTCTAAAACTAATCCTTATCTTCGTACTGGTCCAACTAGAGGACAAGTAGCAGTAGGAGCAGCAGGAACAGTATTAACTGGATATAGCCAATATCAATCAGCTAAAGCTGGTGGTGCTAGTCCAGCTGGAGCAATTATGTCTGGAATTGGAGGAGCTGCTTTTGGTATAGCTGGAGGATTAGCTGCAGGTCCAGCAGGAGGATTATTATTGGGAATGGGTCCAGTTGGTTGGTTAATTTTAGGGGTTGGTTTATTAGTAGGAAGTATGCTAATGAAAGGAAAAAAATCTGAGCAGACTTCTGTTTCTACTCAAACTACAGAAAATAAAGTGGCTTCTAAAATAGATGTAACTAATAAAAATCTTGAAGTAATAAATCGTAATCTTGTAGCTATGAGACAAGATTTAACATATATTTTACCAAGTAGTGCATACTTCGCAGAAAAAAGAAGTATTGATGATATATTTGCTATTAATGCCAAAAGAGGATTACAATAATGTCAACATGGACAGTAAAAATATTAGATAGTACATCAACTTATGTAGATGATGGGACAATACCAAGACCGAACCAAGATCTCGAAACTCAAACCACTGCTAATACCCAAGTAGTAAATTTAGCTGATGGCAGTACTGTCTTGATAACTCCAGAAGTTAAAAAGAAAGTCGACCCTATTACTATGTTCTTTGCAGATACAACATCTGCTTTAAGAAGTAAAATAGAATCTTATATGACTAATGGAGATAGTGTTCAGATTATTACTCATACAGGAGAAATTTTTACTGGGATGTTTATATCTATGAAAAGAGTTTGGTTTGTGGGAATTGCTGATACATACGATATAATGGTCACGTTTCTTAGGGAATATAATAGTGATTAAGATAGATATCCTATCTTAATTAAAAGTAAGGAGGGTAAGGAAATGAATAATTTAAATGATCTAATGGAAAAAGTAACAAATGCTGATGGTTATATGTTTGCTTTAAGTACAGTAACTAATGGTATAGTAGAAAATACGTTAGTAACAGAAAAGTATCAAAAACTAGATATGTTACCTTCTCTGAAAAAAATTAAAGAGTTAATTATAGCAGAATTAGAAAAAGAAGAAATAATTGAACCTATCACTCCGATAGAATGATTAATCTCTTTAGTCCTTTTGTTCCAAAAGAGGCTATTGAGGAGGTTGGCGAGGTATTAAGAACAAGATTTATAGGTCAAGGACCAAAGGTTGATCTATTTGAAAAAGAATTTTGTAAGTTTTTTAATGTTAAAAACGCCACAGCTGTCAATTCTGGAACTTCTGCTTTGGAGACTGCATATGATTTAATTAATCTAAAAGCTGGTGATGAGGTTATTTCCACACCTTTAACCTGTACTGCTACCAATCTTCCTCTCGTTCGTAGAGGAGTCAAAATAATCTGGGCAGATATCGATCCCAATACTCTTTGTATTAATCCTCAAGATGTTTATAATAAACTATCTCAAAAAACTAAAGCTGTAATTCAAGTTCATTTAGGTGGAATTGAAGCTCAAGTAGAAGATTTAAGTTTTGCTAATTATGGCTATATTCCTAGAATCTCTGATGCATGCCAAGCTTTAGGAATCTTTGAAGGAGACTATACTTGTATCTCTTTTCAAGCTATTAAACATATTACTACTATAGATGGAGGGATGATAATTTGTCCTAATGCTAAAGAAGCAAGAGATGCTAAATTATGGAGATGGTTTGGTATTGATAGAGAAAAGAAAGTAGCTAATAATTGGCAATCTTATACTGAACGCCAAATGACTTTTGATATAGAATTACCTGGTGCTAAACGACATATGACTGATGTATCAGCTGTTATGGGATTAGTAGGATTAAAATACTATGAAAAAGGAATAGAATATAGAAAGAAACTTTTTGATTTATATAAAGAAAATCTTAAAGATATAGATGGAATAAAAATTATAGATGGACCCAAAAATGTTTATTGGCTCTTTACTATTTTAGTAGAAAGAAGAGACGATTTTGCTAAAAAGATGTTTGAAGCTGATATAGATACAAATATGGTTCAAATTAGAAATGATATTTATAAAGTATTTGGAGGTAAAAAGGCTGATCTTCCTATATTGAATTCAATAGAAAGTAAATATCTTTCTTTACCTATAGGTATGCATATAAGCGAGGATGATGTAAACTATATAACAAGTACGATAAGGAAGGGATGGTGAGTATGAAATGCACAGTTTGTGGATTAGATATAAAAGAATGGGATAAAAAACAAAAGAGTCACTTAGTTATTTCTAAATCTCATGAAGGAGAACATATACATATCCATGGAGATTTAGATAATAAAGCTGAAATGAAAGAACTAATCATAAATGCCAAAGATGAATTGGGATTTCCTAAAATGACCCAGACTCTTGATAGAAAAGAATTTGTATTTCATAATAGACAACGTATAGGTGATATCTTAATGTTTACTTGTGCTATTAGAGATTTTAAAATTGCTTTCCCAGATACAAGAGTTAATGTTATTTCTACAGCTATGCATCTATGGGATCATAATCCTCATATAGATAAAACTCTCTCCCCTACGGAAGAAAATACTGTCAAGATAGGACCAAGTAGAGGGACTAATCAATCGAATAGAGTAGATTGGCATTTTGCTAATGCTTATAGAATATCAATAGAAGATACTTTAAATATTCATATTCAACAGGGAGAATCAAGACCTGATATATATTTTACTAAGGAAGAATATGATGCCCCCAGATTATTTGATAAACCTTATTGGTTAATAGTGATAGGTGGTGAAAAAGGTTGGGGATGTAAGATGTATCCATTTAATAAATGGCAAAAGTTTGTAGAACAAAATCCAGATACTTTATTTGTTCAATTAGGTTCTCAAGGAGATAATCATCCAAGACTTCAGGGTAGTAATGTAATAGATTATATAGGTAAAACTGAAAATAGAGATACAGGCATTAGAGATTTATTTAAACTATTCTTGAACGCTGAAGGTTCTATAGGATTAGTTAGTTTTCATATGCATTTATCGGGAGCTTTATATAAACCTTCTATAGTTATAGCTGGAGGTAGAGAGCCAGTTCATTTTACTAGATATGAAGGACATCGTTATCTTTCTACAGATGGTTGTTTACCTTGTTCAGTTAATGCTTGTTGGCATTGTGATATAAAAGCTTGTACTAATATAGTTAGTAGAGGAGAAGAACAAATACCTAAATGTGTAGATATAATAGAACCAGAAGAACTTACTAAAGCTTTAAATAGTTATTATATTGGAGGAAGACTTAAAAAAGGAGTTATATCTCCCAAACCTAAATTAAAAAATATAGTAGCAACTCCTCCTAAACCTATTGTTATTCCAGAAGAACCAGTTACTGATATAAAAACTAAATATGGATTAGAGTTTGGTGGAGGGAGTTTGACAGAAGGGGATTGGAAATTTCTTAGAGATACTATAAAGAATAATAAAGTAAATTCAGTATTAGAATTTGGAGCTGGTCTTTCTACCTTACTTTTAAATGAGATGTCAATAAAAGTTACTACTTATGAAACTGAACAAGAATGGATAGATAAAACTTTAGCACTCAATCCAAAATGTGATATAAGATTATGGGATGGATTATCTTTAGATCTTAAGGAAAAATATGATTTGGTATTTGTAGATGGTCCTGCAGGTGGAGCTAGTAGGGAATTCTCAACAAAAATAGCTTCAGAAGTATCTGATATATTAGTAGTTCATGATGCTGGTAGACCTAATGAAATGAAGTGGCAAGAGAAGTATCTTAAAGGTAAATTTAATGGTCCAGGTGGAGGAGGAAGTCGTTGTCATCTTTGGAGTAAAAATCCAAATGTTAGAATTGATTATAGATTAGGATCACCATTATTGAGTAAGATGCTTTCTCCAGAAGTGTCCGTAGATACTATTGAGATAAAGGAAATTAAAACTACAGATTCTCCTATTACTGTAGAAACATTTAGTGTAAGACAATGTGAGGCTATAAATCCTCAAGGAAAGTTTATTAAGTTTGTTTCTACTGCTAAAGGATATGGTGGATGTGCTAGAAGTTGTCTCACTATTATGAAAAAATTATTACAAGAAGGACATAGAGTAGAGTTTATTCCATTTAAGAATAAAGTAGCCAGTAGAGAGATTCAAGAACGTATTAAAAATGAACTCCCTACTTTAATTGTTACTGAGAATTATAATACAGTTAGTGAAAAATGTGATATATTCTTTATGTATGGAGATGATTATATATGGGAATTTGTAACTCCAGAAGTAAGTGCTATATTTTCTAATATAAATGCCAATAAGAAGATTATGATGTTAAATTATAGACGAGGAAAAGTAGGTCAAATTCCTTGGACTATAGGTTGGGATAAATATATGTTCTTAAATAGTACTCAAGAGAAAGAGTTATTAAAAGTTCTTCCTGGAGTGAAAACTAAAGTATTACCTCCTTGTACTGAATTGGATCTTTTCTTTCAAGTTCAACTTAATTATAATAATAATGTTAGACTTGTTAGACATAGTTCTCAAGGAGATGTTAAATTTTCTAAAGATTTTGGAGAAGAAATTAATAAAATATTAAAGATAAGAGAAGATACAGAAATTAGAATGATACCAGGACCAAGTTTTGTAGAACCCAAAGATAGATATATAAGAGAACCAAGGACAGATAAACCAGAAGTTATCGCAGATTTCTTAGCTAAAGGTAATATATTCTGGTATTCTTTACCTCCTGGATATATGGATATGGGACCAAGAGTTATTTTAGAAGCTATGGCTTCTGGTCTCCCTATACTTGCTGATAAATGGGGAGGAGCAACTGATAGAGTAACTCCTGAATGTGGATGGTTATGTAATACTAAAGAAGAGATGGTAGAGATAGTAAAGAACCTAACATTTGATGAATTAAAAAAGAAAGGTGAAGCAGCAAGAGAAAGAGCTAAAACTTTTGATGCTAATGCCTGGATAGAGGAGATAATTAATGTCTAAATTAAAAGATATGTTTTATGCACATAGAAATCTTTATACTTGTAAGTTCCCACATTATATGGATATATATGATATGTGGTTTACTCCATTTATAGGAAAAGAAGTTACTTTTCTTGAAGTAGGTAGTGGGGTTGGTGGATTTTTACAAATAATGAAGAAATTTTTAGGAGATAAAGCAAAAGTTTATGGAATAGATATGAGAGATGATTTCTTATTTGAAGAACCTCAAATAAAGATGTTTTCAGGAGATCAAGGCGATAGAGAGTTTTTAAGAAAAGTAATAAAAGAGATAGGAACTGTTGATATTTTAGTTGATGATGCGGGACATGAACGTGATAGACAGATAGTAACATTTGAAGAGTTTATGCCCAATATTAATCAAAATGGAGGATTGTATTGTATTGAAGATTTAAATCATGCTTATCATCCAGATCCTGCAATGAGCAATCCTTCTTTCTTAGATTATATGAAAAAATATTTAGATAAAATGAATCTTGGTAATCATCCTCCTATTATAGAATCTGTAAATTTTTATACTTATCTTGCCATACTTCATTTAAGTGCAGAGCCAACAAGGTATGCTAGTCCTAGAGGAGTTGGAGATCCAGAATTATATGATCAATGTAAACCAGAAAATCAATGATAAATACATATAAACATTCAGGTTCTTGTGGCGATATAATACTTAGCTTACCTACAGTTATTGCATCTGGAGGAGGAGAATACTATCCTAATCCAGATTTTGCTAAGAGGTTAGGTAGACTTCTTGAAGCACAGCCCTATCTAAAGTTGAAGATACTTGATTATGCTGACTGGTTAAAGTTTGTTCCAACTTATAATTTAGATTTATTTCGTGGTTCATCTAAGATGCATATAGTGGAAATGCACCTTGATGCTTTTAAGTTGAAGTTTGATTTATCTCAACCCTGGTTATCTGGTATTAATCCTAAGAGAATAGCTAAAATAGTAGTTAATGATTCTGGAGGCAGAGTAGATTCTAAATTTCCAGGTTATACAGTTAATTGGAGTTTATTAAAACCTTATGAAAAAGATTGTGTATTTGTTGGTCATGAAGCAGAGTGGAACGTATTCAAAGAATATAGAAAGTTAAATATAGATTTCTATAAGGTTGAAGATTTGTATGAGTGGGCTCAGCTTATTGCAGGTTCTGATTTATATATAGGTAATACAACTTCTGGGTTTTGTTTAGCTGAAGGGATGAAGAAGACGTTTTGTATAGATTTATATGTATGTAAACCACAGTTTCCTTTAACGTATAGTTCATATGTAGGACTAAATGATGCAATTTTATACTGGACTTGTGGAATTCCATATGGTGATATGTCAGGAGCTTTGGAACAGAAAAGAGGAGATTGGAAAATAGAATGAATGGGTTTCATAGATACACTATAGGAGTTCAATATAAAACAGGATGGGAAGATAGACTTCCTGGTGACAATACTTATCTTCATTCTGGTTCTTTTGGAGATATGATTTTTGGATTACCTGCAGTTATAGCTTCAGGAGGAGGAACTTACTATGTTTTTGAAGGTCAGTATGCAGGTATAGGAAAATTATTAGAAGCCCAACCTTATATAAAGGAAGTAAAACACTTACCTTTTGAAGATTGGCAGAAGTTAAAAAATGCACATAGTGTAACTCATGATTTAGATAAGTTTAGAGAAACAGAGAAGTTGCATGTAGTTGAAATGCATTTAGATGCTTTTAAATTAAAGTTTGATTTAACACAACCATATTTATTTAATATTCCTCCAAATAAAGTAGCTAAGATAGTAGTAAATGATACAGGTAGACAAAGATTCCCAGGGTCTACTCTTGATTGGAAACTTTTAAAGCCTTATGAAAAAGATTGCGTATTTTTAGGAATAGCAACTGATAGATATTGGTTTGAACATGATAGACCTTATTTAAATATACCTTGGTATGAAGTTAAAGATATATATGAGTTTGCTAGAGTAATAGCTGGAGCAGATTTATTTGTAGGTAATATGTCAATAGGGCATACTATAGCTGAAGGATTAAAAATACCTTTTGCTTTAGATGTATATGTAGGACGACCTTCTTATCCTTTATCTACATCTGGACATGTATGTTTAACTGATGAAATATTTTATTGGTATTTAGAAACACCTTTACCTAAAAAGGATAAACAATGAAAAGACAAGAGATTTTATATCCTTTATGTAATTTAGATACTGTTAAAGATGGTAGGGGGGGAATTTTTACTTGGCTTCCAAAAGATACTATAGTAGAATTTAATATGTTATATTTTCAACCAGGAAAAACTAGGGGAGTTCATTACCATCCAGAATTTAATGAATATTTTTTAGTAACAGAAGGATCTGGAGTTATGGTAAGCAAGGATTCTGAAGAAGTAAATGATAAACAGATTATTCATATGAGTAAAGGGATGTGTGTGAGAACACCTATGGGAGTAGCTCATACTTTTTATGCTATTACAGAAGTTACAGCAATAGCATTATTAACTAAACAATGGGATAGTTGTATTCAACCAATAGTGAGGATGGAAGTATGATTTCAGTAGCTGTAATTGGGGCAAAGGGATATATTGGAAGTGCTTTATGTAGTGCTTTATATAGGTTAAATGTAATGACTTTCCCTATTGATGTAAATAAACTTATTGCTGTTATACCTATAACTAGAGAAACTTATAAAGAAGCAAAAGAAGGAAAATATAATATATTAATTAATTGTGCTATGCCTGGAAGTCGTTATTGGGCGAATACTAATCCAGAAAAAGATTATATTGAAACTGTCGAAAAAACTAAAGATATTGTAAATAATTGGTATTATAATAAAATTATTCAAATTAGCACTATATCGGTTAGGTCAGATCCTACTTCTATTTATGCCCAACATAAAATAGAAGCGGAAGAAATATGTAGAACGAAATCTAATAGTTTAATTTATAGATTAACTTCTACATATAGTCCAACTTTGACTAGAGGAATTTTGGTAGATATGTTTAAAGGAAAAGTATTTGCAAATGGAGAGAATAAATATGCTTTTTCTTCTTTAGATTTTGTAACTAATTGGATAGCTACTCATTTAGATAGATTTGGACTTATAGAATTAGGAGCTAAAAATACTATTAGTCTTCAAGAAATAGCAGACCATTTAAAATTAAAAGTTGAATTTGATGGAATTAGTGAAACGCAAGATATTTTAAATCCCAAATCAGATTATCCAGATGTTAAAGAAGTATTAACTTTTATGGAAAATTATGCTAAAAAAATGTAGAATATGTAATAGTACGTATCTTATTTCTTGTATAAATTTAGGAGATCAATATCTTTCGTCTATCTTTCCTGATTCATTAGATTATAAGAAGAAACTTAAGAAATATCCATTGGAACTTATGCTTTGTAAAGAATGTGGATTTCTTCAACTTGATTCTCAGCCAGATATGAAGAAAATGTATCAGTATTATCCTTATACTAGTTTTTCTAACGAATCTATGAGAAAAGTTTTAGAAGATGTAGCTAAAAGTGGATTAAAATTAGGACATTTGAAAAAAGGAGATTTAATTTTAGATATAGGAGGCAATGATGGTACTTTACTTTCCTTTTTTAAAGGACGAGGATATGAATTATTAAATATTGATCCTGCAAATATAACTCCCATATTTTTTGATGCCATTTTTATTAAAGATTTTTTTACCAAAGAAGTTTTTCAAGATGATTCAGATAAAAAAGCTAGTTTAATTTTTAGTATAGCTATGTTTTATCATTTATCTGATCCTATAAAATTTTGTAAAGATGTAGAAGAATGTTTAGCAGATAATGGAGTATTTATTATACAAATGGCTTATCTTCCTTTAATGTTAAAAACTTTTATGTATGATAATATTGTCCATGAACATTTGGGATATTATACCATAGAGATTATACAACGAATTATGAATCAAGTTGGATTAGAAGTTTTTGATGTAGAATTAAATAATGTTTATGGTGGGAGTTTTAGAGTATTTATAAAGAAACAGGGATGTATTAAATTTAAAAAGACTAAAAGATTAAAATATCTTCTTAAAAAGGAAAAACAATCTAATCTTTCTAATTTAAAAACCTATGTTGATTTTAATAATAGAATTCAAAAAACCAAAGTAGATTTGTTGAATTTATTAAATAAATTAAAAACAAAAGGTAAAACGATTTGGGTATATGGAGCTTCTACTAAAGGGAATACTATTCTTCAGTATTGTGACATTACTACGAATTTAATAGACGCTGCTGGAGATTCTAATCCATTTAAATTTAAAAAATATATGATTGGTTCTGATATTCCTATTAAAACTGAATTGGAGATGCGTGAAACTAAACCTAATTATCTTTTAGCTTTGCCTTATAGTTTTATAAAGAATTTTATTATACGAGAGACAAAACTTATATATCAAGGTACAAAATTTATCGTACCTTTACCAGAGGTAAGAATCTTGTGAAAAGTTCATATTTACAGCATGATTTAGGAAAGATTTTAAAAACCTATGTACTTGCTTTTAAACCCTCAAGGATAGTAGAATTAGGAGTATTAGATGGTTATAGTACTTTACATATAGCAGAAGGAATAAAGCAAATAAAAGAGATACAAAATTGGGCTCCTCCTTTTGATGCATATGATCTATTTGATGATTATCAATATAATCATGGAAATCAACAAGAAGTTCAAAATATGCTTAATGACAAAGGAGTAGGAGGGTTTGTTAATCTTCAGAAAGGTGATGCTTATAACGTTTATAAAAATTATGAAGATGCTAGAATAGATTTTATGCACGTAGATATTAGTAACACTGGTGATGTATTAAAAAAATTTATAGAATTATGGCATCCTAAGATAGCAGGTAGATGTATTATATTATTTGAAGGTGGCAGTGAAGAAAGAGACCAGATAGAATGGATGACAAAGTATAATATGCCGTCTATTAAGAAAGAAATAGATACTAATCCTATTATAAACAAATATTATATAGTGGGTACTTACTATCAATTTCCTTCTATTACTTTACTCATGCGAAGGTGGTGGTTATGAGAGAATTTACTCCTACAGAACTTTTAAAAGTACAAAATTTAGTTGGTTATATTATTGATAGTCCTATTCCTTATTATGATCAGAAATCTATATTTAATGAAGAGGGGAAATGTATTTGGTGTGAAGATTGGTTTCATATAGAAGTTTTAAAGTATTTTATAAATAGGGATATGTATTTAAGAGATCGACCTCCAAATCGTTTAAAGAATACTAAGTTTTCTAGAGAAAAGATGTCTATTATTGTAGAAAATAAAATTGCTGAAATAGATGCAATTGATAAAACTTCAAATCTTCTTTTTATAGATAAAGTAGGTAGAGGAGAATTATTAGTATATATGAATATGTTTAAGAAATGGGATAAAATTATTTTAGAAGAAGATAATATAGCTTTTAGAAAATTCTTAGATTTTGTATGTCAAGTTAGATGGGAAGTAAAAATAGAGTTTTATAATAATCAAGACTTAACTAATTTTGTATTAATCAAAGGATTTGAGAGTGATATATGTCCACTAGAGAATTAATAGATTTAAGAGAAAAACTTGCCCTACTTAAGCCCTTTGCTAATCCAGAATTTAGAGATGATGAACAAAGACGAATAAATGGTGATCCTAATTGGTATGATTGTGTATTTAATGTTAATAGTTTTCCCTTTAATACTGATATGGCTATTATTGTTACTTCTTGGCATGGTCAACTTAGATGGTTAAAGAAGACTTTACAAAATTATCGACTTACTGGTAAATATGTAATTTTATCATATGATAACCCATTCTTACCTTGTGATCCTTCTAGTAAAGTAGATGAGATTGCGTTTAATGAACGATTACCTCGCTCTATTCATTATTTAATGGCTCATAGCGTAGTTATGAAACATCTGACTTTTGATGCTGATAAAAGAACTGGTTGGTTTTGGGATGTAAAATATGCTCAAGGTCTTGTTAATCAATTTCCTAATATTAAGTATGTGTATTGTACTAATGGTGATTGTATTTTAGAAAAGCCTGAGAATATTAATCAGTTAGTAGAACTTTTAGGTGATGGAGATTTAATGTCTGGGCAAAGTGCTGAAGGAAGTACAATCCATACTGCAGATGTTATATATAAAATAGATGCTTTTAATAAAGTAGTTAATTATATGACTGAACACTTTATTATTCCTGTTATTGGATCTTTTAGTCCAGAGAACTTATTAGGAGAAGCAGTTATTTATAATAAGTTAAAAGTTACTCATGCTCCTCAGCAACCTATTAGTTTATTAGATGGCTCAATTGATTATTATTGCAGAGAATCTGTTCCATCTACATTTAGAGAAGTTATTGGATTTAGAAATTTATATGCAGAGCAAGAATATAGAGAAAATAATGCTTTAGAACCATTACCAAAAGAATTTGTAGATAATTATAAAGATTATAGTTATATAGATCCAGGAGATCGAGTAACCATAGGAATGTATTATAAAACTGGAGATAGAAGATATTTATATCAATGGTGGGATAGAGGTGAAGATAGTTGGTATAATAGGCTATATTTTCCAATAGAACATTATGGCAAAGAGCCAATTTATAAAAAATGAATACATTTAAACATGGTGGTGGACTTGGAGATATGATTCTAGGATTGCCTACTATTATAGCTTTAGGTGGGGGGGAATATCTTTTAAGAGATGATCAGATCGCTAAACTTGGAAGATTATTTGAAGTTCAACCTTATATGACAGTTAGAAGAATTACTGATATTGAATGGAAAAATATAGAAGTAACTCATAATTTAGATTTATTTAGAGGAACTATAAGTGCAGAATCTATTGCGGAAATGCATTTAGGAGCTTTTAATGTAAAATTTGATTTAAGTCAACCTTGGTTATTTAATATTCCAGAGAATAAAATAGCTAAGATAGTAATAAACGATACTGGTATGCAACGTTTTCCAGGTCGGACGATTGACTGGAATTTATTAAAAGGATACGAAAAAGATTGTATATTTATAGGATATAAAGATTCAGATTATGGTGCGTTTATAAAAAATAGAAAATTAAATATTGAACATTATTCAACAGCAGATTTATTTGAAGTAGCTAAAGTGATAGCTGGATGTAATTTATTTATAGGTAATCAGTCATCTGCTTATACAATAGCTGAAGGATTAAAAAAGACATTAGCAATTGATTTATATGAAGGTAAACCACAATATCCTTTTGGAAAAAATGGATATACTGGAATATCTACTTCTTTATTAGAGGAATATATAAGATGAAATATGACTTAGATTATTATGAATTTTTATTAAAAAAAGATAGAGTTACAGCTGAGGAAATAGCTAAACTTAGATGGGATTTTATTATGGATTTACATCCTCAAGTAATATTAGATTATGGTTGTGGTATAAGTTGGTTCAGAACTTATAGACCAAAAAATATAATAGTAGATAGTTATGATATTGCTCCTTTTCCTCAAACTGGCATATTACATAAAGAATATGATATTATATGTTTCTGGGATGTATTGGAACACATACCTGATTGGAATGATATAGTTGAATTATTAAAAACTACAAAATATATCGCTATGACTATTCCAATTAAACCAAAAGAAGTAGCGTGGAAAGATTGGCATCATTTAAGACCCCTGCATCATTTACATTGGTTTGATTTAGAATTATTAGATGCTTTATTTGATTATTTAGGATTTATAAAGATAAGATGTGGACAACCTGAATGCCCACCTAGAAAAGATATATATAGTTTAATCTATAAACGAAAGGAAATGTATGGAAAAGAGTATAGCTGAAATAATTGATGGGTTTTCTATTATGCAGTTAAAAGTAGAAAAGATTTGTACTCCTGAAATGCTTTCTAAAATGGATAGATATAAAATTGCTCTGAAAGAGATTAAAGAGAAATTTCCTCAATATAATTGGGATAACGTTCTTAAAATCTTTTTAGAAGTAAATAATGCTATATGGAAATATGAAGGAGTGGTTAAAAAAGCTGTTCTTAAAGATGATTTAATAGAAGTCGCTCATAATGCTATTATTGTAAGGGAGTTAAATTCTGTAAGAACTGCTCTTTGTAGTTTGTTAAGCTTATTTATAGGAGAATCAGATGAAGTAACTACAAAGAAAGACTATCTTGCTTCAGGAAAGGAATAAATGACTAAAAAGAAAAAAGAACCAAAATATGAAGATTATTATTGGTGGGAAGGTTGATATGGATCTAATAAAATTATGGAATAAATTTTTTGAATGGAGGCATACTAAAAATAAAAGATTATTTGATATTAAAGATCATTCTAATGAAAGATATGATAAAAAATTTCTTAAAAAGGTAAAAAAATGTGGATGTCACAGATAGTATCTTAACTCAGAGATTTATAACTAAATATCTAGATCCAGAAGTCGAATTAGATATCTTAGATATAGGAAGTCATGATGTTAATGGGACTATTAAACCTTTTTTTTATAGCCCGAAATGGCGTTATATAGGAATAGATTTAGTTGTAGGAGAAAATGTAGATATAGTAGTTGAACCTTATAATTGGAAATTAGATAAGAAGTTTGATATTATTATATCTTTAAGTACAATGGAGCATGTAGAAGATTTAAAAGAATGGGCATTACAAGTTAAAAAAGTATTAAAATCTAATACTCTTGTATTTTTTAGTGCTCCATTTGATTTTCCTATGTTACATAGACATCCAGTAGATTGTTGGAGAATTGTAGATGATGGTATGAAATGGATAATGAAAGACATAATAGGACTAGAGATAATTGATATATTTCATCACGATAGACATCTTATAGGAGTAGGCAAAAATGCATAGAATTTGTAAGCAGTTATTAAGAGATTTTAAAGATTTCTATCTTAAACCTGATGCAAAGATAGATATATTAGATATTGGTAGTTGTGATTTTAATGGCAATATTAAATCTTTATTTCAAGACAATACAAATTGGAGTTATATGGGAGCAGATATAAGAGCAGGAGAAAATGTAGATGTTCTAATGCACTCAGACTATGATTGGAGAATACCTAATACTTATGATTTAATAATATCTTCTAATACTATGGAACATGTAAATGATGTCAAACTATGGATACAGCAAATTCCTAGTTTATTAACTCCAGGAGGATTAGTTTGTATAGATGTTCCTTTCTTTCATGGATTACACAGAAGCCCAGAGAGAGATTGTTGGAGATTTCTTCCTGATGGGCTTAGATGGTTATTGGTAGATGTATGTCAATTAGAAATGATTGATACTTTTTATTATACTAATGATTGTATAGGGATAGCAAGAGATACAAGAACTTTATCTAACGATAGATTTAATGATGAGGCACTTAAAATTAAACCTAGAGGATTCAGAGGAGATTTCAGGGGTAACTTCCTTGATCTAACTTTTGATGAACTTCAATATAAGAGGTGATAAATGGGTGTAACTCGTGAGGATTTTATTCGTACTGGTAGGTATTTAGAAATACCTGATGACGAATGGGAAAGAGAATTGGCAAGTAGGAAATATGTAGTAAATTGTTATATGGCTAATGATGAATGGGCAGTAAAAATTAAAAAGAAGGTGGGGGTTTTACTTACTTCTTCTCTTTATGGCAGACCTTATCTTAAAGGTTCTGTTGAATCTCATAAAAAATTAGGTTACTGGCTTGTTCTTTCCTATGATAATTTTATAAATCCAGCAGAAGCAACAGTAGATTATAATCAATGGATGCCTCCAAAAGATATTATGGATCAAGTAGATACTTTCCTTTTACCTCATCATCAAGTATGGGGAGGAGTTTGTTATCCTTTTATATGGCAACTTAGATTAGCTTCAGGTCTTTTTAGTAGATTTGAATATGTACTATGTAATAATGGAGATACGATTATAGAGAAACCAGAAGGATTCCCAGCATTATTAGAAATGTTAGGAGATGCTGATATTATGAGTTCTGGTCCAGGATTAGAAAGAGAAATAGGAACTGCGGGATTACTTATGAAGAGTTCAGCTTTTATTAAGATAGCTGAACATATGATTAATCATATGGTTCCTTTTGAAGAATATGAAAAATCAACTCAAGATTTTGGAAATACTGAGGGAAGATTAGCAGTAGCAGTTAGAGAATTAGGATTAAAACAAGTAATAGTAGAACCAGGTTATAATGAACAATTACATATTCCAGGAACTGGAACATGGTATAAAACTATTGGTTTTAGACATATTCATGGTGAACACAATTATGCTTATAGATATCACGCAATACCTCCCGAACCAAAATATTTTGATGAAAGATATTTAGGAGATGAATATAGTAGAATAAAAGAATATTGGGAAACAAAAGATATGGAAATATTGAAACAGTGGTGGGCGAAGGACTAATATGAGCAGAATTTTAACAAATATAGCACAAAATATGTTAACAGATCAAAATTTAAAGGTAGAATTTATATTTTTAATTAATACTATTGATTATTCTTCCTCTTTAATTAATTGGAACGTAAGTTATGATAGCAGTTTTGGAGCTGCTTCTGCCCAATTTACTTTACATAATAAAGAAGGAATTTATGGAGATGGAGGTATAAATGAAATAAATATAGGTGATACAGTAGAATTAAAAGAGAAATTTACAGGAGATACTTATACTTATACAAAATTCTATGGAATAATTAAACAACGAAATATAGTTAAATCTGATGCTAATATGACTATTGCTTTAAATTGTTTTGATTATATCTCTACTTTACAATATTTAGATCTAGATTTAGAAGTTGAAGGAGATAAAGTAGAAGTGATTGGAGAAACTTTATTGCCTAATTATCTTCCTTCACCAAATGCTTCTCTAGCTCAAGTATTTGACTTTACTAATGATCAATTAGCAACTTCTCCAGAACCTATAATTATTATAAAAAATAAAGACACTAATGCAGAAGATCCACAATATGATGGATTTGAAATAACTTATTCAGTTGGGCAATTAAGATTAGGATTTCCTTTAAATGCTTTATATAATTATGATTTAATAGCTAAATCTTATTGGTTTTATACCCAAGGAATCTATGTGGAAGATATTTTAGAAAGAATATTAACTCAAATAGATGGTTATGGGCAATATTTATTTGGAGAAACTTCAGCTCAAGATGTTATTGATAATCATCTTACAACAACTTTTCTTACTGAAACAAATGAATCTTACGATACATTATTACCTAATTATACTGCTAATACAATAATTATTAAAACAAAACTTAATGCTGTAGTAACATTAGGAGATAGTTTTATTTCAGTATTAGACACCACTGGTTTTCCTGATAGTGGAACTGGTAATATTAATGGAGATACTTTTACATGGACAGGTAAAACACCAACTACTTTAACTGGAATTCCAGCATCTGGTTCCGATTCATTATTAGCACATAAAATAGATTCCTATGTAGAATATTCTACTTATTATTCTCCTGGCCAAGTTTGGTATTTAACTTATTCAAATGTCTTAACTGATTTAATAGATAGTGATTTTTCTATTCCTTCTGGGACTTCTTTTAAATATTTTGATAAAAGAAAAGGCAGATTACTATTAGAAACAGCCATCAATACCTCATCTATAGTAACATGTGATACTAATTATACATTTAAAACCTTACAAGCTACTGATATTGAACTTAATCAAATTACTTTTAGATCTAGAGAAATTGAGAATAGATTTGAAGCAATTAATAAATTAAGACAATATTTAGCTCCAAATTATATCGTTAGAACTATTGGAGATAATAAAATATGGGCTTCTTATTTATATCAAAAAATAAGAGCGGATTATACCTTGGAATTAATAACTAATCTTAATTATTTAGAAGATGAAGATATTTTTACTAGAATAATTATGTATGGTAAAAATAACAACCCTACTAATTTAATCTTTCAAGATGGAGTAGATTTTATTACATCTGGAGAATCATATAAAGCAACGACAACAAATACTGAGTTATATTATACTAGAGAAGAAGGAAATTATTTTGTATTTAATTCTGTAGTAAGTGATGTTGGTAAAGTTACTGCAAATATAATTAAACCTATAGTTTATGTTAATGGAGTAGCCATAGATAATACTTCTCATTTACAAATAAGTGAACCTATTATAGTTGAAGTTACTACTAAAACTGAAACTACGGTTTCAGGGGGTGGCAAATGAAGATTTTTAAGAAATGTAATCATAAAGAATGTAATAATTATAAAGGATGGAAATTAGGATGTATTTTAGGTGGTGGAGGAGGAGACGCTACTTCTACTAGCCATACTTATTATTATTATAAGATTAAATTTCCTCATAATAGTATTGATCCAAATCAATCTATTCTTTTTTATGATGCTTATGGTAATCTTGTTTATACTTTAGCTCCTAATTATGAATTTATGGATTATGGGCAAGGAATTTTAAGTGTTCCTGGAACTGAACAAAATACAACAGTTGAAGGAGTAGCTACTGCTTCTTATTATGTTTTTTATTCTACTGATTCTTTAGTTATAGATTATGATAAAGTAGAATTTTATATAAATAAAAATATTATTAAATCATTAGCACAAACTTCCATAACAGGAACATTTGAATATATTCATACAGTTACTCCTGTAAGAGATATAGGATCAGTTATAGATGGCAGATGGGATACTCAAGTTCAAACAGTGTTTTATGCTCAACCACCAGAAGGTTATACTTATGCTATTTTAGATTTAGGTAGTGAACAACCCATACAAGCTTTAGATATTGTAGCTGGATTTTATAAGCCTGACGAATCAAGAAAATTTGATATAACCTTTACTTTTACTTTACAATCTTCTTTAGATAATGTTCTTTGGAGTTTAATTAGTGATAAAACAAGAAATATTCAACTTTCAGGTGGAGAAAGTAAATCTCTAGAAGAACAAGATTTGGGTATCGATTTTAAAGCTAGATATTTGAAATTAATTTTAGATGATGTTAAAAAAATAGAATACAGTACTGTTAAAATTCAAACTACAAGTACAGTAAATGATGAAGAAGTAACAACAGTTCAAGAAGTTCCTTTTAATCAAACTAAATCTACAGATACGATTATTAGTTCTGGAATATATGTTGTTGCTATTACAGAAATAGCTGCCTATAAAGATATTGTAATTAAATCTGAAACTAAATTAATTAAATCTACAAGATTAACTTCTAATTCTTTAATCGCTGATAATACTCTTTATGTAGAAGATACAAGTGAATTTGATTCATCAGGAACTGCTTATATCGAAGATGTTTCTGGAGTGATGGATTCTTTTATATATACAAATAAAACTTTAACTTCTTTTACTGGTGTAACAGGATTAACTGTAGATCATACTATCGATTCTTTAGTCGCAGTTGATATAGAAGGAGATTCAACTTTATATGATAGAAGTTTTCTTTTACCAAAATTAGGAGATAGATTATCTAAAAATAATAAGGTAGATGATAATTTATTATATACTAAAGAACAATTAGATTATGTTGCTAAATCTTATTTAAAAGAATATAGTAAAAATCACGATAAAGTATCTATTAATATTGCTTATGCCCCACATATTCAAATTGGTCAAACTATTATGTTAGTAGATAATTATAATAATAAAAATACACGATATTTTGTAGCTGCTATAACTGATAATAATGGATCATATACGCTTACATGTGAAAGATTTCCAGCTGATACAGTATAAAAGTAGGAGAAAGTATGCAAACATTAACTCATAATGAACGTGAAACAATAAATATGTATATAAAAAATGGTAAGGATATTGCTAATCTCATAAAAGATAGAAATATAAAAGGAGAAAATTTAAATAGAGCTATTATAACTAAATTAGAAAGAGTTAAAGATGATATATCTGGTTGTAGTTTTGCTTTTGCTAAAATAGGAAATCCAGAAGATATAGTTAAAATATTAGAAACTAAAATGCAAAATTGTAATTTTGAATGTGCTGAATTTATAGGGAGAGCATGGATTAGAAGTTGTGATGCTCAAAATTGTAATTTTAAAGGTGCAGATGTTTCTAAAGTAGATTATCGTTACACAAATTTTTTAGGTTGTTCTTTTTGTGAATCAGTAATTAAAATTTCTACTAGATCTGGAATTGGTTGTCAATTTCCAAAAAGTATGTTTGAAGAACTTTGTAAAGGATGGGCATTTAATATTAAAATAGAAGATACAAAAAAGGAGACTGTATGACAAAGGAACTATTACAAAATGAATTAACCAAAATTAAAGAGAATTTAGCTAACATTGAAAAAGTTTATTATCAATTGAAAGGTCAAGAAGTTCTTTTAAATAAATTAATAGGAGATATAGAGAATCCTCCTAAAGAAGACATACCAAAATAAAAAGGTAAAGAATATATGGACTCTAAATTTACATACAAAGATATTTATCAAAATGTAGTAACGGAAATAGACAAACGTTTAGGTTTTTCTACAGATGTAGGATATGATAGTCAACTTTCTAGAACAGAAACCTTTTCTGCTGCATCTGGAGAAAGAAAACTTACTAGTAGTCAAGTAATTCAAGATTTATTAAGTAATGCAGTTCCAGGAATTATTACTGATGGATTAAATGTTACAGCTACAAATCCTATTTCTTCAAATGTTAATATTAGTAAGGGATCAGGAAGTATCGCTGGAAGAATTTATAATTTAAAAGATGATACATTATTGCCTATTCCTTTAATTGATGGAAGTTCCGTTTATTATATTTTATTATATCAAACTAATTTAATAGTATCCAAAACTATTTTAAAATATTATCTTCCTATTGCTAAAATAGTTGTTCCTAATCCTGGTACTACTATTTTAATTCAAGATAAAAGAGCTATTATAGAAGAAGAAAAATGGAATGCTTATATAGTAAATTTAAGAGAATATAAATTATATGGGGATGCAAATGGAAATCTAGAAGAGGATTCATTAGATTTATTAAAAAATGCTATGGGAACTATCTTTGCTGATAATATTTTTGGTACTATTACATTAAGTGAGAATTTAAAGATAACTAATATTGCAGGAACTTTAAATTTAGATAGTAGTTCTATGAGATTTTATGATTCAAATGGAGATGAATTAGCTTATTTTGGTGCTACATTGGCTAGAGTTGGTAATATTCATATTCAACCACATTCTATTCAATCTGGTAATTATACTGCTAATCTTGCAGGATTTATTATACAAGATGATGGTAATGCTGAATTTAATAATGTAAGATTAAGAGGAACTTTATATACTTCCATTATATCTGAAAATATTTATATAGGAGAAGGAATAAGTTTTATAGGAGATCTAAATTTTGAAGGAGATGTTGGAGTCACTGCCGATCATAAAATATTATTTGATGGAATAGACGGAGATACTTTCTGGAGATATAATTCATCTACACAATATCTTGAAGGATATGTCAATGGAAATAAAAGGATAGAATTATAAATTTGAAAGAATATAAGGAGGTATTAAATGGGTAAGGTTTTATACCCTACTAGGGATAATTCAAAAGGTGAGTTAATAGAGTATGATGATAGGTACTCTAACAAAGATTATACGTCGGGGAAACTTTATTCCGAAAAGAACTTAAAGAACTTGGTAATTTATAATTCGTGTTTTTCCAAGGAGAAACCTGATAATAAGGTATTCCCATCCGATATGACAGGAGTAGTTTTTTATAATTGTAATCTTGATAATTGTATTCTTCCGTCTGGGAACACTATTATTGGTGGAGTTAATAAAAGATTTTGTATTCAAACTGATAGAAATTACTGGTTGATAAATGAAGGGGGGTTGCCAATAGAACCTCTTAATAAAAAAGAATATATTAAATTAGGATTAAGTATAGACCCTAAAGACCTGCCAGTTGAGATTATGCCAGTTAATATAATTGAACTAACACAACAAGCACTCAACGTAGTAGAGGAGGGCATATAAAATGGCTATGTCCGCTACTATAACTTGGGAATTTAACTCGGGAGCTACTGCCAATATGGTAAATGGCGGTGGATTTAAAACAGGGGCGACTGGAGTTGACTATTCTACTGCAACTGCAGCACATTTAACTATTGCTGATTTACAATCTGATGGGGTAGATAATACAAAAGTACATTCCGATTTAACTCCTTTTGATACAAATGATATAGGCAATGTTTTACATATTACTGCAACTGGAACAGGTTTTACTGTTGGTTGGTATGAAGTTACTGCCGTAGATGCTTCTACTCCTCCAGTAGCGACATTAGATAGAACTTGTGGAGGGACATCGTTAACGGGGGGGACTGCGTATCTTGGAGGGGCATTATCTCTTAATTCTACTTTAGATAGTGATTTTTTTCAACAACTTGTAGCTGGTCAAAAAGTGTATTTCAAAAAAGGAAATTATGTTTTAGGGGAAGCAACATCAGGCGTGACAACTGCTGGAACTACGCAACTTCCTATATCGGTGATTGGTTATACTAGTACAAGAGATGATACTTGTAATGATCTTAATAGACCTTACATTTCTACAGGAGCATATGGTTTACAGTTTTATCGTAGATGGCAAATTAAAAATTTAATAGTTACTTCAACAGGAACCTATGGTGTAGGAGCTGATATTGCTTCTACACTCATAAATATAAAAGCTGTAAATTCTGCAGTTTTGGCTAATTATTCTGCAATAGAAGTATTTGGTACTAATGGAAA
>Ga0315285_10001507_pt1 | contig 24460 bp, 21 predicted proteins | sample YL17G09_36_MG_FD_203698 | JGI IMG/M metagenome (GOLD analysis project Ga0315285, IMG submission 203698) | Sediment microbial communities from Yellowstone Lake, YNP, Wyoming, USA - YL17G09_36 | ecosystem: Environmental > Aquatic > Freshwater > Lake > Sediment | place: USA: Wyoming | collected... | reverse complement strand
AAGTTCCTTGGCTATAAACGGTGGAAGTCGTTCTTGCCGGACACATTATCTCCAAAGACGACTTCGCCGTACTGGGTACAAGGCCGCTACGGCGATAGGCCGAGTAGGTTGAATATCTGGACCTGGAGGGGCGTGGGTTCGGTAAGTTCGTAGAAGATGGCGTGGGTATTGTTGTTTCCGGCGCGGCACTTGTTTCTGCAGCGCGTCCCCAATGTCTTCATGAGACTTTGGAAGCTCTGGACGGCCCCGCCATCCGGCGTAAGATGCGTGGTCTTTTTTCGTTTTACGGACTCGGATGGCGCCGCTTTGTCCACGGGGTCGCGGGTGACTCGCGCCTCATCCAACCCTTCGTCTTCAAACAGGACCGGCGCCAAGGCCTTTCGGAGGTGCCACTCTACGTAGTAGGCCAGGGTGCACAAGAACACATGCGCGCGCACGTGGTCCGCTGTGCGGTGGTGAATGGACCGCACGCGCAGGTCGACGGTTTTGAGGCAGCGGAACGCTTGTTCGACCCGGCTCAAACTCTTGTACGTGCGCACGGTGTCTTCTTTGGAGAAGTGCTTGTGCGCTTCGCTGGTGCGCACCACGTATAGGCCGTCGAGATTCGCCTGCTACGCAATGGAGGTCTGGTTTCGTTCGAAACGGAAGAGGTTGTCTTGGATGGTCATCTTGAAATGTTTGCCCACCTTGTAGTGGTGGATGACTTTACCCACCTTGATGCCGATCTCGTCCGCCCATAATAGGTGCTGCTCGTCAGGTCGTAGAGTACCACCGCCCCCTCGGGCAGATGCTTTTTGGCCAGCTTCGTTTCAATACGCTCCTGGCGCTGGCGCAACCAGTCCAGAGCCGCGTACAGGTCGTCTTCGCTCGCGTCCAAAACCTCCAACTCCTCGCCCAGCGTCGTGTCGTGCCACTCCCGCGTCGTGGCCAGTTTCGAGCACGGGGCGATCAGGCGTTGAATGATCATTGCCACCACCAGGTCCCGTTCCCGGCAGCGCTTGGACGCGATCACGTCCTCGATGCCCAGCCGCCGTATCGTCCCAAGAACGGCCTCGACATGACCGTGCGGGACCGAGCGCTCAATCCCAAACAAGCCCTCCTTGGGGACCATCGTTTCACCCTTCAAGACCAACCGGATCGTATCGACCAGTTCTTTGGGCCAGTCGGTCATATTGGCCAGCGTTTTCTTAATCGTCTTCTTGCCTTGCCGGCGACTTTCCCGCAGCAAGATGGCCGGCCGCGAGTTTCTGTTCGGAACGTCGTCTACGTACATGACCGCATATATACATCATTTCACACGCAAAGTCAAGCATAATATTGCCAGTTACATGGGCGCAAATCGAAAAAGACGAAAAGACACACCTCCTTGAAGAGAAATCACTTGTGAACCAAATCAGAACAAATCCCGCCGGAACTTCAGCTTAGTTAACGCGAAATGCTATAAGGAAGATCCGTTCAAACACAGCACACGCTGCTCGATTTCCGCAATGGCTGACAGCATCGTTCGGAGGTATGAAGCCGGCGACGGGCCGGGCCGGCCGCCCCTCTACATGGTCAAGGTCGTCGAGTCCCGCCCCGTCTCCGACGAAATCGCCAGATCACTCAACGGCCAGCACAAATCCCCCCAGTTGATCCTCGTCAAGAACGGCCGAGCCGTCTGGTCCACCTCCCACTACAACATCACATCCGAAAACATCCAGGACGCCGTCGACCAGTTCCACTCCCAGACGCCCGCCGGGTCCGGCGGTTAAGCCCCCTTATCGGTCCGTGTTCGCCCCGGTCAGGTCGCGGAACTCGTCAATCCCCTCGATCATCTTCGCCACCACATCGTCCGTGCGGCATCCTTCGAGTCTTCTGCGCTCCAGCACCTGCGCGCTCGGCTTGTAATTCAGCCCGTCGAACCCGCGCCCAAGCCCGTTACTCAGCGCAAGGCTGTCCGCCAGATGCACCAGGTCAACCACCAGCATGTCTCCCTCGAAATCATCCGGACGGTGGTGGTACTTCACCGCGTTCACGATCCCTTCCGGCAGGTTCCACGCCTGCAGGAGCAGCGCACCCGTCTCCGCGTGATCGATCCCGAGCACCTCCGCTTCCGCCGCCTCGAACGACGCCTCGCCCGAATACGCCAGGTTCACGATCCGCTGCACGTCCACCTCGATAAACGTGCTCAGCACGACCTTCCCAAGGTCGTGCAGCAAACCCGCCGTGAACGTCAAAAACGGCGCTTTGATATTCATGCACTTGGCTATTTCTTCCGCACCGATCGCCACCGCTATCGAATGCTCGAGCAGTTTCCCCGGAGGAAGGTCATACCCCCGGATCTCGTGGCGCGCCACCGGCACGATCGCCGACATGATCACAAGCTGGAATATCCGGTTCATGCCCAGCCGCACGATCGCGTCCCGCAGCGAACCAATCGTCCGCGGCCCCGCAAAATACGCCGAGTTCGCCAGCCGCAACACGTTCGACGTCAGCCCCTGATCAAACTCGATCGCCCGCATCAGCGTGTTGATGTCCACGTCCGGGTTTTTCAACAGGCCCACTACCGTGTTGGCCGCCGTCGGCATCGACGGTATCGATGCCACTTTCTCCAACACGCTCTCTCGAATGCTCATCCCATTCCCTCCCCTGCCCAAACTGCTGCTGCCGAATCCCTATGGTAACCCGCCCACGCCCAATCCACAACTTATTTTATTCGCCCCTCATCAATCCGCAATCCTCTAGCCCTTCTCGATTGGAATCACCTGGATTCGGTCGTCCAGCAGGCACACCCGCACCGGACCCGGTATCTCCTTTTGCACCCGCAGCCGCTCCCGGCCCATGCAGAATATTGCCTCCGGGTAAATCATCGTCCGCACCTCCACCGCATACCGCGTCTCCTGCGCCGACGCCTGCCGGATTTCCTGAATCTCCTCGTTGAGCCCTTCAATTTGCCGCTTTAACAGTTCGCTTTGTTTCTGCATCTCGTCCAGTTTGGCCTGCGTCTCCGGAGGAAGCGTCGCCACACGGCCCAGGATGGTTTTCGTCCGGTTTTCCAGTTGCGCAAGCTCGCCATTCAACTGCCCCAGCGCTTTTCCCTTCTCTCCCAGTATCGCCGACAGCCGGAAATCTTCCCCGGCCACAAACGTCGTCGGCACCGAAGCCGGACTGCTGATTTGGCCTATTACGCCGCCGTGCAACGCCACCGTCTCCCCCCCGATCAGCCGCCCCTTTGGCATAACAAGCGCCCCCCGCGTCTTCACGCTCGAGTGAACCACCTCCCGTTCCACCACCACGTCCTGCCCCGCCTCCACGTGCGCATCGAGAATGTACCGGGCATGCACCGATCCCGCCGCCACCACCGTGTGCGTGGTACCCCCCGAGATCCCGCCGCGCACCGTCAGGGTGCCGCCCGTCTCGATGTCCGCGTGCTCCACCACCTGCCTCACCTCCACGTCGCCTTTCGCTTTCACGCTGGCATTCTCGAGCACGTCCTGCATCACTTCCACCGCGCCGGGATGATCAACGTTCCCGCTCTCCATGCCAACACTCCCTTCAACCACACAAACCTTGTCCACCGACAGCGTGTTACCCCCCCAACGCACACGCCCTTCCGCCGCGGCGTAAAGCGATCCCTCCGGCTCCTCTTTTCTGACATTCTCCCCCGTCCGGATCGGGGCTGCTTTCCCTTGCGGCACCCGGATCCGCCGGCCAAACACGTCCTGCCCGTCTACCCCCGGCACGGGTAACTTGATCTTCGCCAGCAACTGGCCCGGCTGCACCGAATGCTGCGCCGCACGTCGCCGGTAATCTATCGTCCCTGTGGTTTCGTCGATCACGAAACCACGGTCAAAAAAACTACCCGCCCACTCGATCTGGCCGTCCACCGATGGAACCGGCGCAACACCTTTCACAACCACCGCATCCTTCAAAACCGGACCATGCGCCGACACTTCCCCCACCACCCACGAAACCAGACTGTCGCGATCCGGCGGCAACGCAATCTTCAGCGCCGCCAACTGCGATGACAACATATCCACCAACTCGCCCACATTCGCCTCCGTCACCACGCAATCCACGAGTACCGATAGGCTATTCGCCGAAACACGAACATACACTTCCAACTTGGCAGTCTCGTCCATTGCGGTCTCTCTTTCGTCTATAACCTAAACGCCTGCCGGACAAAAGCCTACGCTACGATTATCCCTTCCATGGTTGCGTCTTATTGCCCCAACTGCCAAATCCACCTGCTTGGCGTCTTCTAATGCAGTTTACCACCATTGGTAAATTATATCAAATGCAATTATTTCTGCCAAAACTGCCCGGAGTTGCGGTGTCTGCGGCATCTCAGCACCGTCGGGACGGCCCCCGGCCGCACAGGACGTGCGCGTCGTGGGGGGCATCCCACTTTTCCCATCCGCAATCCGAAATCCTTACTTCTCCACCACCACCCGCGCCTCGCTTGAAACGCCCGACAGCACGTCTCTCACGCTCAGCGTGTAGATGCCTAGCTGCTCGTTGATTGCCAGCGGAATGAACGTAGCGCCCTGGCCGCCCTGACACACGACGTCCTGGGCGTAATGGCACAGTCCCGGCTTCCCAATCTGCCCGAACTCGACATGCACGACGTGCGTCCCCGCGGTCGCCTCTCTGGCATTCACGGAAAAGTTGAGAGGCAGGCGCCTACCCGGCCGCACCGATTCCAGCGTCGTGACCTCCACGCTTTCCACTTGATAAGGCAGGCTCGAATAAACCGCCGCCCCGCCGCGCGGCACCGGCACAGACACTTTTTTGGAACGCCCGAGATATTTGCCCCGCCGGACATCGTACACGTGGCCGGGCTCGGACTGTTTAACCGAAAACTTCTGCGTCTTTTTCCCGTTTTCCGGGTTACAGAGGAACGTAAACAACCTCGCATCGCCGAACGTGAAAGCGTGGGCCTCGACGCCCGCGTTTTCTTGGCTCCCGGTGATGGTGACGGCCGGCTCGAGGCCGCCAAAGTCAATTCCCGAAACGCCCTCGCCCGAAACCGTCGCCACCTTGCCGCCGGAAGCCTCGAACTCTTTCAGCCGCGACTCCAACTCCTTCCCCGACTCCGCAGTCGGCAGTATGGCCATCTTGTAGCGAGACAGCGCCCCTGATTTCACCGCATCCGCCGTCACGAAATCAAATTCGTACGCCCGCGACTCCAGCAGGTTCACCAAAGCCAGTTCAGCCTCCGTGCCGCCTTCTCCCGGCCCGGCCTCCAGGATGGCGATTTCAGGCTTGCGTGCGGAATGAGCCAGCAGGAATCCCACCCCCGACCGCAGTTCCGCAACCGTGCCCGCCAAATCCGAAAAGCTTTCCGTTAGCCGCCCATCCGCTCCGATGCCATTCGGCGCAGAGGGATCCGCCGCCCCCGCAAACGCCCTCGTCAACCAGACGCCCTGCATTTGAAATACCGCCTGCCGCCACGCATGCCACCCCGACGCACCTTTATCCAGCAACAGCACCGCCGCCGATCCCGCTTGCCGGTATGAACGAACCTTGTAAAGTGCCAACCCGTCATCCGGCGCCGCCAGGAAATCCAGATGCGACGCCAGCCCCTGCCAGTCAGGCGCTGCGCCCGGCTCACCCGCCACACGGACACCAACCTGCGCGTCTCCGTCGATCGCCCGGACAGACTGGCGCGCCGACTCGAGCGACGGCCCAAACCCCCTCGCATTCCCCAGCAAATAGGTCGTCGTGCCTGCCGCCCAATACGCAGGAACGGTTTCACGTAACGGATCGGTTGTTTCCGCCGATGCGGCGCTCTGCTGAACCATTTCGAGCAGGTCCGGCACCGGCCGCAGGTTCAATTCGGCCAAATGGAACCGCGCGTCTTCGGACGACGCCGTGTAGACTGAATCTACGCCGGCGCCCGCCAGGGTCCGCAGCCAAGTCCGCGCGTTATATTCCGCCACGGCCGGCGCCTCGACTGTCAGGGAGCAAACCTGGGGCCGCGCCATCCGCACCGGCATGTAAAGATGGGTGTACGCCGCGTGGTCCAAGTCCCAACTCGACAACGCCCGGCCTTCGACATCCGCCGCAAACACCTCCACTTTCACGAAATTCGAGAGCAAATCGGCAAAATTCAGCGGCACCTGCACCGGACCGCCTTCCGCCGCCACCGGGGCCGTGTTTTCCGCGACAACCCGGCCCAGTGCATCCGTCGCACGCGCGTAAACGGTGCAACCTCGCGGCTGATTGAAATGCGGGCGGACGTTGAGCGAAATCAACAGTCGGTCGTTCGGCAGCAGGTTGCCTTTCGACCAGTTAACCTCCGTGATTTCCGGCCACCCGGTTACCGTGATGTTGGCCGTATGCCACTCGACGACGTCCTTCTTGTCGTAAAACCATACGTCCAGGAAATAGCGGCCCGGCCCCAGCGGGATCTCGAGCAGATAGGTGCTCTGGCCTTTCGCCAGCGGCGGCAGGTCCGGGTATTCCGCCCGAAGCTGGCGGCTCGACTCACGAACCTGGGCGTACACCCGGTACTGGCGGTGCGTCGGCGCCGCCAGCCGTATCAGGTACGGCTTGAACAGCGGCAGCGCAACCCCGTCTTTGATCTGCTGGACATACTCCTCCGGCATCCCCGGCGGGATCTGGTCGTCGGTCGGCCCTGCCGGGCTCGCGTCCTCGACCGCCGCCACCGCGACCGCCGGGCGCCGGCCCGCCGCCCATCGTATCGCCCGGCAAACCAGCGACAGGTAGACGTCCATATACTCCGGCCGCGCCCGCAATGGGTCCGTAAGACCGGGAAGCACAAAATGGCAGTACGGCTTTTCGCCCGCATAATCGAGTTCGACCACGCGCCCCTTCCCCATCGTCCCCGCCGATACAAAATCCAGGTTGGACGGCCACTCGGTCGTCATCGACTCCCCGACGCCCCGCGTAATGTCGGCAGACGATTCCGCCGGCTCTTTCTTCTGCAGAAACTCCGCGAGATTCTCCGGCATGGTATCCCGGTGGTTCGCCAGCACCAGGCCTTTACCATCGGCCACGCGGCTCTTGATTGTCTCCAGAACGTCTTGCGGCAAAATGCCCAGGTTGATGTTGCCGATGACCAGGACGTCAAAATCTTTTGACAGCGCATTCCGGATATCTTGAAGGCTTTTGTCACCGGCTTGATCTGGCCCAGCTAACTGCGTTGAACTCCAGACCCCAACCGTCAGCGGTTTTATCTGCAGGCGCAGGCCGACCTCGTCCACGTCGCGCGTCGTAAATTCCGGCGCAATAAACACAACGCAGATCGCGCCGCCATCAAGGCGCGCACCCCATTGCACCGGCAGCGAAGAACCCCCAACCGGGGCAAGCGAAAGCCCCGCCACTAACAACATCAAAGCCTGCATCAGTCGCTCCAAACCCTGCTCTCACAACAGGATATCAGAAATCGTAACCCAAAGTAACGTCCCCTCGCCACGCCAGACCTCAGTTCGCCGCCCCGACCGTTGACTGAGCCGACTTCGGCGAAGTCGGCCTTCTCCAACTGCTCCCATTGTATATGGGATGTTTGTTGCCATTTTTGTGTGCGGCGCAAGGCCATTTTTGGGGTGTAACTTTGCGGGACAAGGGTGATTTGGTTGACAAAACCCGGCTGGCGGGTGCTTTTAGTGCAAAAACTGTAATGAAAGGGCGGGGGCGGATCTTTTTGATTGGGCAATGGGACGGTTGGGACAATTGGGACCTTTGGGGTCATTTGATATACTTTCCTCTATGAGAGTTATTGCAGGAACCGCCAGAGGGGTGCGGCTTGTCGCGCCCCGCGGATATGATGTCCGCCCCACCTTGGACAGGGTGCGGGAATCTCTTTTCAACATCCTCAGCCCGAGAATAGAGGGGGCGAGGTTTTTGGATCTGTACGCGGGCACCGGGGCCAACGGGATCGAAGCGCTCAGCAGGGGCGCGGATTCGGCGACTTTTGTCGATAACGACCCCCGCTGTTTGGCTGTGGTCGAGCGAAACCTTGCCGCGGCGAAGTTCCGCCAACTTGCCGATGTCCGCCGACTCCCGCTGCCGGAAGGTCTCCGAACCCTTTGGGCCGACGGAAAGACCTATGACATTGTTTTCGCCGACCCGCCTTTCGCTGCAGTGGGATATGACCAGCTTCTCTCCGCTATAGACAGCGCCCATGTGCTTGCCGAAGGTGGTCTGATTGTGGTCGAGCACTCCTCACGAGTCGTCTTGCCCGATCAGATCCCGCCGTTTACGCGGTCCCGGGTGAGCAAATACGGGGAAATATCACTATCCTTTTTTTCTTGACGCAGCCTATGGTATCTGGTAACGTTCTAGTGGCACAATATGTAGTCGGGTGTCCAGGCCAGGTCCGCAGTTGTTGCGGTTTTTGGTGGTATAACCAGAGAGAACCTCGATATGCGGTGTCCATTTTGCAACCAGCAGGACGGGCGTGTGGTGGATTCGCGCACTTCCAAAGAGGGGGATTCGATACGTCGGAGGCGGGAGTGTTTAAACTGCGGAAAGCGGTTTACGACCTACGAACGGATCGAGGAAGTGGCGCAGATGGTGTTGAAAAAGGACGGGAGGCGGGAGCCGTTCGACAGGTGGAAGATGAAGAGCGGGATCCTCAAAGCGATCCAGAAGCGGCCGATCAGCATGGACCAGGTGGACGCGATGGTGGACGAGATCGAGCGCACGCTGTTCTCCGGTTCCGAACACGAAGTGCCGTCGCAGGCCATTGGCGAAGCCATCATGGAACGGCTCAAGAAACTGGACGAAGTGGCTTATGTCCGGTTTGCGTCGGTGTACCGGCAGTTCAAGGATCTGAACGAGTTCATGGACGAACTCAAGATGATGCTCACCTGATCAAGTTGCGGCGAGGTGCTCGACCAGGATCTTGATTCCTATTCCCACCAGGATCAGCCCCCCGAGGATCTCGACGTGCCGGCCAAGCTTGGTGCCGAGTTTGCTGCCCAGCAACATCCCGGAGAGGGTGATCAAGGCCGTGACGACCCCAATTATGACGGCGGGGTACCAGATGGCTACGTCGAGAAAGGCGAAACTGAGGCCGACGGCAAAAGCGTCGATGCTGGTGGCCAGCGACAACATCACCAGGCTTGCGCCGCGTGTGGGGTCTGTTTTGGGTGAATTGGTGTCGGGATCGTCGCTGAACGCGGACCAAATGGCTTTTCCCCCAACGTACGTCAGCAGCCCGAACGCCAGCCAGTGGTCAACGGCGGAAATGTAACGTGCGACCGTCTGGCCAAGCGCCCAGCCACCCAGCGGCATCAGTGCCTGGAACAGGCCAAAGTGCCATGAAAACCGGAATAGCTGGCGCCCCGAAACCCTGCCCAACGAAATGCTCGTCGCGATGGCCACGGCAAACGTGTCCATCGCAAGACCTACCGCTATCCCGAAAATGACAAGCAGACTCATGACGAAGCCCCCATGTTATGCGAAAAGCAGGGACATAAAGGACCTAAGGGACCTAAGGGACTCAGGAGTATGTGTTTTTTGCTGGTGGAGAATCATCGGATGCTGTCTGGGAGGCGGAAATGGACGTTCTCGGCCGCGACCACGCGCTCTTCGAGGGAGCACGGCCCTTGCCGTTTGAGATGCTCGACAACCCCCTGCACGAGGAATTCGGGCGCGGACGCGCCCGACGTTACCAGCACAGTCTCGATCCCCTTGAGCCACGACTCCTGGATCATCTCAAAGGAACTGATCAGGTAGCTGGCCTCGCCCTTTTTCCGGCAGATCTCGGCAAGCCGCTTGGAGTTGGCGCTTTCCGGGTCGCCAACTACCAGGACGAGGTCGGATTCCAGGGTCAGCTCGTTCACGGCCCGCTGCCGGTTTTGCGTGGCGTAGCAGATGTCGTTTGCGGGCGGCCCTTGGATGCGCGGAAACCGCCGGTGCAGGGCGGCAATGACCTTCTCGCAATCGTCGACGCTCAGCGTTGTCTGCGTCAGGTAGGCGACTTTCTGCGGGTCCGCCGCCTTCAGGGCGGCCACGTCGGCCAGCGTAAAGACGACCTGGCAATCCGGCCCGGCCCAGCCGGCCGTACCCATCACCTCGTCATGCCCTTTTTCGCCCACCAGAATGATGCTGTAACCCAGTTCGGCAAACCGTTTGGCTTCCCGGTGCACCTTGCTCACCAGCGGGCAGGTGGCGTCGATAATGTGCAACCGCTGCTGACGGGCCATCTCCCAGTAGTCCGGCCCGACCCCGTGCGCGCTGAACAGGACGTGGCTGGATTGGGGCGCGTCTTCGAGGGTGCGCACGAACACGGCCCCTTTTTCGCGCAACATCTGGACGACGGTGGCGTTGTGGACGATCGCGTTCAGGACGTACACGGGCGGGCCATACAGCTCGATCGCGCGCTCGACGCATCGAATCGCCCGCTCGACCCCCGCGCAAAACCCGCGCGGCTTGGCCAGGATGATTTTCATGCGCCCTCCAGTATTTGACCAATCCTACCACATTGAAACGCGGAACGCGGAACGCGAAATGATGAGTGGGGAATGCGAGGGGAGGCCGGGGGCGGCGGACCAACGGCGACAGGGCACGGAGGAAGAAGAAAAGGGACGAAAGGGACATAAAGGACCTAAGGGGAATTAGGGAAGGGAGTTGGACCTGGCGTCCCGAGAGCAGCTTGGGCCCGGCTTGCATGGGAGACTGGGACAAATGGGACTACGCTGGCGAAGGGGTGTTTGACTTGGGTTGCGGGGATATGGCATAGTACGCCTGTTTATTGATAGGGAGAGGAACGCCCTGCACCGTGGGCAGGGCAGAGTCGTTTCACCCGCCAAGGGATGGATTCTGCAGTCCTCCTGTCCCGCAAGAAGACGTTATCCGCGTATTTGATAGGGGACAAGAGTATCTGCGCTAAAGTGGGAACGCACAGCCGGCTGCTGAAAAGGTTCACGAAAGGATTGAGCAATGTCAACAAACATTGGTATCAATGGTTTTGGACGAATCGGGCGAAACGTGTTCAAGGTTCTGCTGGGCAACCCTGATTTTGAAGTTGTTGCTATCAACGATCTGACCGACGCCAAGACGCTGGCCCACCTGCTGAAGTACGACAGCGTTTTCGGGCCGTTTTCGGGCTCGGTTTCGGCCAAGGAAAGCTCGATCGTGGTCAACGGCAAGGAAATCAAGATCCTGGCCGAAAAAGACCCGGCCCTCCTTCCGTGGGGAAGCCTCGGAGTGGATTTCGTCCTCGAGTCCACCGGCCACTTCACTTCGAAGGAAGCCTGCCTGAAGCATATCGAAGGCGGGGCGAAGAAGGTCCTGCTGACGGTTCCGCCGAAGGGCGACGTTGATGCCATCATCGTGATGGGCGTCAACGAAAACGAACTCAAGCCCGAGCATCGGATCATCTCGAACGCCAGTTGCACCACCAACTGTCTTGCCCCGATGGCCAAGGTCATCCACGAGGCCTTCGGCATCAAGCGCGGCCTGATGACGACCATCCACGCCTACACCAATGACCAAAAAGTGCTCGATATGCCCCACAAGGACCTGCGCCGGGCGAGGGCCGCCGCGAACGCCATCATCCCCACCACGACGGGCGCCGCCCGGGCCGTTGGGAAAGTCCTGCCAGCCCTGAAGGGCAAGCTGGACGGTATGGCGATGCGGGTGCCGGTGATTGACGGCAGCGTGGTCGACCTGGTGTTCGAATCCGAGAAGCCGATGACCAAGGAGTCCATTAACGCGGCCATCAAGGCGGCGGCTCAGGGGCCGTTGAAGGGCATTCTGCAGTACTGCGAGGACGAGATTGTGTCCTGCGATGTGATCGGGAACTCGCATTCGAGCGTGTTCGACGCCCCCTTGACGTTCGTGATGGGCGACAACTTTGCGAAGGTTGTGTCCTGGTACGACAACGAGTGGGGTTATTCGAATCGTTGCGTTGACCTGTTCAAGAAGATGGTCTAAACCACTGAACGGGGCCCGCGCGGCACAATCCGTGCGGGCTCCGTGTTACTTACGAGGGCCACGCGGTGAGCAAGCTTACGATAGAAGACCTGGATGTGAAGGGTAAGCGGGTGTTGATGCGGGTGGATTTCAACGTGCCGCAAAACGACGACGGCACAGTCCGCGATGATACGCGTATCCGTGCGGCGCTGCCCAGCATCAACTACGTCCGCGATAGAGGCGGGAAGCTTGTTTTGATGTCGCACCTCGGCCGGCCAAAAGACCCCGCAAAGGCCGAATCCGAAGAAGAAAAAGCCAAAATCATCAAGGAAAACAACCTGTTCAAGATGGATCCCATCGCCGACAAGCTGCGCGAACTGGTCGGCGGCAACGTCAGAAAGCTCGACCAACTCGTGGGGCCGGAAGTCGAAGCGGCCGTGAGTAAGATGCAGCCGGGCGACATCATCGTCCTCGAGAACACCCGGTTCCACAAGGGGGAAACCAAAAACGACCCGGAACTCTCGAAGCAACTTGCGGGGCTGGCCGATGTCTACGTCAATGATGCGTTTGGTTCGGCGCACAGGGCGCATGCGTCCACCGAAGGTGTTGCGCATTTTGTGCCGAAGGCCGCGGCCGGTTTCCTGCTTGCCAAAGAGATGCAGTTTTTCACCCGGGTGCTGACGAATCCCGAGCGGCCGCTTCTCGCCATCCTGGGCGGGGCGAAAGTTTCCGACAAAATTCCTGTGATTGAGAACCTGCTCAACCTCGTTGACACGCTCATCATCGGCGGCGGGATGGCGTTCACCTTCCTGAAAGCGCAGGGTTATGAGATCGGGAAGTCGCTCCTCGACGAGCCCGGGATTGAGACCGCTAAGGACGTCATGAAAAAGGCTAAAGAGAAGGGGATCGACCTGCTTCTGCCGGAAGATTTCGTGGTTGCCAGCGAGTTTTCCGCGGAAGCCCAGTCCAAGGTTGTCCCGCTTGGCCAAATCCCGGCGGGCTGGATGGGCCTGGATATCGGGCCAAGAACGGTCGAGAAGTTCCGCGCTGTCATCGCCAAGGCGAGGATGATTGTATGGAACGGCCCTCTCGGCGTGTTTGAAATGGAGCAGTTTGCCAACGGCACTAAAAGCATCGCCCGGGCGCTTGCGGACAGCGCGGCCATGACCATCATCGGCGGCGGGGACACGGCGGCGGCGGTGGCGCAGTTCGGATTGGAAGCCAAGATGTCGCATGTCTCGACGGGCGGCGGTGCGTCGTTGGAAATGCTTGAAGGGAAAGTGCTTCCGGGTCTTGCGGCCCTGACAGACAAAGAATAGTTGTATAATGGGTGATAGTGCCTCACGCTCGGGCGCGCGCTCAAACCGAAGAGTGCCACCAAGGCGGCGTCCTGGGATGGGGCGAATCAAAGAAAGGTGGATCCACCCGTGGCAGTTACAAAAGACCGAAAAACCGAAATAATCAAGACATTCGGGCAAAGTGAAAAAGACACTGGCTCCGCTGAGGTTCAGATCGCGCTGCTCACCGAGCGGATCAACGACCTGACCGAGCATTTCCAAAAACACACCAAGGACTTCGCCAGCCGGCGAGGCCTGTTGAAGTTGGTAGGGCGGCGACGCAACCTGCTCAACTATGTCCGAAACATCGATGTTGAACGCTACCGCGCCATTGTCAAAGCGCTGGGACTCAGAAAGTAGGCCCGCCCTTCCGATTGCGCGTGAAGCGTTCCACCGACAACCAGAGTGGAGTCTATTACAATGTACGAACGTTTATCAGTAAGCGTGGGCGCGGACGAGTTGCGTTTTGAAACGGGCCGGATCGCCAAGCAGGCGCATGGGGCCGTCATGGCTTACAGCGGCGACACGATGGTGCTGTCGGCAGTCGTCGTCTCGCCCAGCACCGTCGAGGGAACCGATTTCTTCCCGCTGACCGTGGATTACCGCGAGAAAAGTTTCGCCGCGGGCCGTATTCCCGGCAACTTTTTCCGGCGGGAAGGCCGGCCGACGGAGCGCGAAGTCCTGGTCTGCCGGCTTACCGACCGGCCGTTGCGGCCGTTGTTCCCCAAGGGATTCACCAACGAGGTCCAGGTCTATCAGACTGTCTTCTCGGCCGATAACGAGCACGATCCGGACGTCCTTTCGATTAACGCGGCGTCGGCGGCGCTGCACATTTCGTCAATCCCGTTCAACGGTCCGATTGGGGCGGTGCGTGTGGGCATGTTCGACGGCGAACTGATGGTCAACCCACCGATGGCGCGGATGGACGACAGCGACCTGGATATCGTGATCGCGGGAACCAAAGACGCCATCATGATGGTGGAAGGCGCCGCGAACGAAGTGTCCGAAGACGTGATGCTGAAGGCGCTCGAATTCGGCCACATGTACATCCGGCGGATCTGTGACTGCATCGAGCAGTTGCGTTCGTGCTGCGGGCAGGAAAAAATGCCGTTCGCGCCCAAAGCGGTCGATGAGGAAGTTCTCGCCGACGTCGAGAATATGGCTGCCAGCAAGATTGTGGAGGCCTACGCCGTCGCTAAAAAGCAGGACCGGGCCGACGCGCTCGCCAAAGTGAAGACTGAACTGCTCGAGACGCTCGCCCAAAAGTATGGCGAGGAACTCTACGAGCAACGCGTGCTGGCCATCACCGACGCTTTCGGCGCCACGGAAAAGCGCCTGATGCGTGATAAAGTGCTCGAAAGCAAGAAGCGCCTGGACAACCGCGCGCCAAACGAGGTCCGGCCCATCTTCATCGAGGTGGGCCTGCTGCCGCGGACGCACGGGTCCTGCCTGTTCACACGCGGCGAGACGCAGGCCATCGTCACCACCACGCTCGGCACCAGCCGGGACGAGCAGCGGCTCGACGAATTGACCGGGGAAGAGTTTAAGCGCTTTATGCTGCACTACAACTTCCCGAGTTGGTCGGTGGGCGAAGTGCGCAGGATCAGCGGGCCGGGCCGGCGCGAAGTCGGCCACGGCAAGCTGGCGGAGAGGGCTGTCGAGCGGATGCTGCCCAGCGAGCGGGACGAGGAAACGTTCCCGTACGTGGTGCGGGTCGTTGCCGACATCACGGAAAGCAACGGGTCGAGTTCGATGGCGTCGGTCTGCGGGGCCACAATGAGCCTGATGGACGCGGGCGTGCCCATTAAAATGGCGGTCGCCGGCATCGCGATGGGGCTGATCAAGGAAGGGGAGCAGTACGTTATCCTGTCCGACATCCTCGGGGCCGAAGACCACCTGGGCGACATGGACTTCAAGGTCTGCGGCACGGCGCAGGGCATCACGGCGTTCCAGATGGACGTGAAGATCAGCGGCATATCGAGCGACATCATGCACCAGGCGCTCGAACAGGCGAAGGCGGGCCGGCTGTTCATCCTGGACAAAATGATCGAGTGCCTTGCCGAGCCGCGGCCCGAAATCAGCAAGTACGCGCCGCGCATCTACACCATCAAGATCGACGTCGACAAGATCCGCGAGGTCATCGGGCCGGGTGGCAAGGTCGTCCGCGAGATCCAATCGAGCACCGGGGCCGAGATCGAGATCCAGGACGACGGCACGGTCAATGTCGCCGCCGTCGACAAGGAATGCGCGGATGCGGCCATCGCGATGATCGAGCAGATCGTCGCGGAAGTCGAGGTCGGGAAAATCTATCCAGGGACGGTGACGCGGCTGGCGGGTTTCGGCGCGTTCGTGAGCGTTCTGGGTAACAAGGAAGGCCTGGTGCGCAACCCTGAACTCAGCCTCGAGCGAATCCACGACGCCGCCGAAGCCGTCAAGATCGGCGACCAGTTCGAGGTCAAAGTGATCGAAATCGACCGGATGGGCCGCGTCAATCTCTCGAAAATCGAAGCCGACCGGGAGCGCGGCCGTATCAGCCCCGAACAGGCCGCCAAACACGACAGTCGCCGTGAGCAGGAGCGCGAGCGCGAAGGTTCGCGGCCCAAGTTTGGCGGCGACAGGGGCCGTGGCGGCGACCGTGGCGATCGCGGTGGCCGCGACAGGTCGCGCCGATAGTCCAAATGTTAAGCCAGGGATGGGCGCTCCGCGGGAGCGCCCCTTTCGTATAAGCCCAACTTCCGAAAGTTGGATAAGGACGCGGAATGGCTGAGCTGAAGAATTCGTACAGCGACAACGCGGTCGCCGTGTCGCTCGAAAACGGCATGACCGTCACGTTCGAGCATCTTCCGTACGCCCATTCCGCCACGGCCGGCGTCTGGATCAAAACGGGTTCCGCAAACGAGCCCAAAAACGTCACCGGCATCAGCCATTTCCTCGAACACCTGTTCTTCAAAGGCACGCCGACCCGGACCGCGCGGCAAATCCTCGAGCCGATCGAGAGCCGGGGCGGCCATCTCAACGCGTTTACGTCCCGCGAGTACACCTGCGTTTACACGAAGATGCTCGACCGGCATATCGCCACCGGCATTGACGTCCTCGCGGACATCATCAAAAACTCCACGTTCGCCGAAATGGAGAAAGAGCGAAACGTGATCCTCGAGGAGATTGCCTCGCTCGATGACGTGCCCGAAGATTTGATCCACGAACTGCTGGCGCTCCGGATGTGGCCGGCGCATCCGCTGGGCCGATCCGTCTCCGGCTACGCCGAGACGGTTTCGAATATCGGCCTCGAGCAGATCCGCCAGTACTACGGGGAGTGGTATCACCCGGCCAACATGTACTTCTCGATCGCCGGCAACTTCGATAAGGACACCGTCCTCGCCCAGGTCACGAATGAATTCGGCCAACTTAAGGCGAAACCGCTCCTTCCGCGGCCGGGGCCGCCGTCGTTTGCCAGCGGCATCGAAGTGGCCGACAAAGACATCGGCCAGAACCACTTCTGTTTCGGATTCCCCGGCCCGACCGTGTCGGAACAGCGGCGGTACGTGTATGACGTTTTGTGGTGCGCGCTTGGCGGGGGGTCGACGTCGCGGCTGTTCCAGAAGATCCGGGAAGACGAAGGATTGGCCTATTCTATCTACACGTTCAACTCCGCCTATTTCACCACCGGCATGTTCGGCGTCTACGCTGCGGTCGCGCCGGAAAACTTCGCAAGAACCGTCGACCTCTCGTTTGAAGAGATCTGCAAGTTGCGCGACGATGGCATTCCGGCAGATGAACTCGAACTGAACCGGGAGCACCTCAAAGGGAGCATGCTGATGTCGCTCGAAGGCACGTTCAACCGGATGCAGCGCATGGCGAAGTCGATGATGTACTACGGGCGGATGCTATCCATTGATGAAGTCCTGGCTTCGCTCGATGCTGTCACCGCGGAAGATATCAGCGCCCTTTCCCGTGAAATCTTCCAGCCGGACAAGTGCAACGTCGTCGCCATCGGACCTGCCGAACACGCCCCGATATCGGGAATCGCCCTGTGAACACCGGCGGCGAACCCGTGATCGTCCGTGTTTTTCGCGAGCCGGGCTGCGAAGACATCCCGCTGCCCGTGTACGAAACCCCACACGCCGCCGGCATGGACCTGCGCGCGGCCGTGCCCGAGTCCGTTACGATACCGCCCGGCGGCCGCGCCATGATCCCCACGGGCCTGCACATCGAGTTGCCGCCCGGCACCGAAGCACAGATCAGGCCAAGAAGCGGCCTCGCCGCCCAAAACGGCATCACCATGCTCAACAGTCCCGGCACCATCGACGCCGACTACCGGGGAGAGATCTGTCTCATCGTTATCAACCACGGCCACGAGCCGTTCACGATCCGGCGCGGCGACAGGATCGCCCAGATGATCGTCGCGCCTGTCCTGCGCGTTCAATGGCAGCCCGCGACCTCGCTCGAAGGCACGTCCCGCGGCCACGGGGGATTCGGCCACACCGGCAACCAGTAGAGAAGGCTGGAGACCGGAGGAGTGATTGTCAAACCGACGCCGGCAAGTTCAGCCTACTTTGGCTCGCGCAGGATGGGCTGGCCTTTTTTGAGGGTTGGGCCGAGGGGGCAGGCGGCGCAACGGGGTACGCGGCGGCAGTAGTCTTTGCCGACGTACACGATCAGCGCGTGGTACTCGCTGTAGAGGTGGAGGTCCGGCTGGACATTCTTCTCGAAAAACCGGCGGAGGTCTTCGTACGGGATGTTCGGGTTTACGATGCCGTGGCGGCTGAAAATCCGGCGTGTGTATGCGTCGACGACGAAGACGCGTATGCCGCAGGCGTAGAGGAGGATGTCGTCGGCGGTTTCGGGGCCGATTCCGTGGACGTCGAGCAACTCGGGGCGGAGCTTTTCGAGCGGCTGGCGCTGCATCCGCCGCATGCTGCCCCCGTAGCGCGCCAGCAGGTACTCGCAAAAGCTGCGGAGGCGGCGTGCCTTGACGCGGAAATAACCCGACGGGGTGAGGGCGGCTTCGAGCCGGTCGAGCGGGCACTCGACGATGGCGTGAGCACTGAGGAGTTTCTCGCGCTTGAGGTTGTCGATGGCTTTTTCGACGTTCGACCAGGCCGTGTTCTGCGTCAGGACCGCGCCGACGGCGATCTCGAACGGCGTGTCACCCGGCCACCAGCCCGTCGGGCCATAGTGGGCTTCCATGCGGGTGTAGAACTCCCTGAGGATCTTTTTCATGCTACTTAATACTCTTGTCTGCGAACAAGCCGCGAAAAGCGGGGACAGACACCCTTTTTTCAAACTGCCGCGCGAAAAGCGGGGACAGACACCCTTTTTTCAAACTGCCGAAAAAGGGGTGTCAGTCCCCGTTTTTCGCTGAAATGGTCACGGGGGCGTGAAGCCCTTCGCCTATGGCGTCGGCGAGGCTGCGCATGTTCACCGCGAGTTCGACATAGCCGCTGCTCTGGATGACGAGCAGCCGGGCGTCTTCGGGGACATCGCCGTACGCGCCCACCCACGGTGCGGAAAACCGTGCCGTGCCCACTTGGACGTCAGCTGTATCGCCGAGTGTGAGGCCGGCCTTGGAAAGATGGTCTGCGGTGATGTTGGTGATAAGGTTGCCGTAGGGATCGGAGCGGATGACGGCGCCGACGACTCTGCCGTCTTCGAGTCGCGGCTCGGGGATGTCGAGCGTCACCATCGACTCGAGAGCAGGGCCAATCTCCGCCAGCGGCACGCCGCGCGCGAGGGCCGCGGACACCGGGCCAAAAATGTCGCGCCCGTGGAACGTGTGCGACACCTCGCCGCCGCGCCACAACGCCGCGTTGGCGATCTCGCGGACTTGCGCGATTCCAAGCCGGCGCGCCGCAAGCGTCAGCAGGCCGTTGTCCGGCGCAACGAACGCGTGCCCGCTCTTTGTTTCGAGCACGATGCGCTTGCGGGACGTTCCGACGCCGGGGTCCACCACGCAGCAGAACACTGTCCCGGCGGGAAACTCGCCGGCGGCCTCGGAGAGCATCTGCGCGCCCGCCAGGATGTCAAACGGCGGCACGGAGTTCGTGATGGCGTCAATCCGCGCCTGCGGGAACGCCTTATAGATCGCCCCTTTCAAGACGCCGACATAAACGGAGTCGGCGCCGTAATCCGTATGCAGAATCACAAGGCCGTTCGGGTCAAACTCACCCCAAGCGCGCAAAGAAACAAGAACAAACGTCAATAAGAGCGCCCTGTTTTTCATGCCGCCTATTGTACACGGGAATAAAACCCAAGGCACCTTTGGCCGGAACGGCTCGCCCTGGAACGCCGGCCTGACTAGCCGTAACTTCTTTGTTTCCAAGACATTATGCAGCCTCCTCCCCCTCGCCGTTGATGCTTCCCCCAGAAAACACTTGATCAAACGGCGCCCAGGCGTGTATCCTACATTAAGGGCAAAGGGTTTATATCCCATACCCAATGCACATCGCATCGCTCGACAGGATGTCGGGGAATACTTGCGGCAGTGGGTGGTGTTGGTGTATGGTTTTGGCTATTATTCTGGCATTACTGGTTGCAGTGGGAATATGCCGTTATGTTGGGGAGGGTCGATCACCGATGGGTGAGAGACGTGCCGTGCGTAATGTACGGAATGCACAAGGGCAGCTTTTTATTTGGAAGAATAAGACGCCCACGGCGGGGTAAATGATATCAACTTCCAAAACATACGGGGTTCTTCTCGGAACAGTCGGATTGGCCATTGGTCTTGCCAGTAGTGAAAGCATCCAGACCATAGGCGACGCCCTGGGCAGATCATTTCATGTTGAGAAACAAAACTACGCCTCGGCGTTGTTTCAGAGTGTAGTTATTTTGCTTTGCTTTGCGCTGATTGTCTTTATTGCGGTCTCATTAAACCTTTTAATCCGATCACGCTTTCGCCGGCGATACAATCGCATCCTGAAGGATCTTGAAGAAGGATGCAAACCGGTTCGGTCTCAACTACAAACTCTGGCGCAAGAGTTGAAGAACGAAACGCTGTACAACGACAACGCACATGACCGGCTCAAGGAATGCGTCGAGCGAACGTATGAAGTAATAGATTCCTTTACCTGTGGGCCCAGTGTACTATCAACAAAAAGATTTGCCCAGCGTCTGTGGTGTCTCTCTTTAGCGATAGATACTCATGCCGATAAAGAAATACGGGAGGCATCAATACGTGACCCCGCTGAGTCTGTCATGACCGTCATACACAGGATATCCTTTGGGGTCAAATGTGTAAGACTGCTGTTGGAACACCTCAAGAATGAAATCAAAGGCCACCCGGCATATTAAGGGAGACGCCAATGTGATGAGTCTATTCCGCACCTCGACAGTTCGTAAAGATTTGGACGAGTTCCCTGCCCCAAGAGTCCTTTCGCTGCCGGAATGGAAAGAGAGAGTGAAGACTAATATTTGCGATAATCGTTTAATGCTCGAACACTGGCTGCACGAATTGGATTTGTGTGTGAACGGCGGCCGGGAATTTGAGTCGCAGGAAGAACTGGACAAGATTCTTTGCGAGTGCACGCGGATGGTCCGGGTTGCCGGCCAAACCTTGCACAGCAATGCCGAAATCTACCGGATTGAGACCAAGGAGCCCCATGTAGAAGCCGAATGGGACCTGGAACTGGCTAGAAGGACCGACGCGCTTCTGCAAAAGGCCAAGGAAATTGTCGTTACCGATACAGCCGAACTCCGATGCCAGTCCAACTGCCGTGAGCGAGCCGACTTCGTCCGCGAGCAGTGGCGCTACTGGTGTAACGACTATGCCCGAGAACTCGAAAGTCAGGGCATCCGCGTCCAATCGCTATATAGGACGACATAATTTTTGCTGAATGTGGGTCCGGAATTATTCCGGACCTACAGATGCCGAGCCTACAGGAAGGTGCGAAAATTCGGTCGTGCTGTATAGAGACAGTCGACAAGTAGTTCCCACCGCGCAACATAGCCGGCGGTGAGTCATTTGCGCCAGCACCGCGGGCGGCATCGACATGCGGCGCGTCGGTTTATTCCCTTCCTGTCTTCTTGACGCCCGCCCCAGGTGCAACTATTATAGTGGCCAACTCGGGGGTGGTGTCCAAGGAGCTGTTCTATGTTGGCGCGGGTACTTTCGGGGTCGGTGGTTGGGATAGAGCCGTTGCCGCTGGCGGTCGAGGTGGACGTGCATCCCGGGGAGAACAAGGTCAATATTGTGGGCCTGCCCGATGCGGCCGTGAAGGAAAGCAAAGATCGAGTCAGCTCGGCGATTGTGAATTCGGGGTTCCGGTTTCCGCGCGGGTGGGTGGTAGTCAATTTGGCGCCGGCCGACGTGCGCAAGGAAGGGAGCGCGCTCGATTTGCCGATCGCGCTGGGCCTGCTCGCGGCAAGCGACCAGTTGAGCGGGAAGAGGTTTTCGGAGTTTTCGGCGGCGGGCGAGTTGGCGCTCGATGGGAGCATCCGGCCGATAGCGGGTGCGCTGTCGCTGGCGCTGGGTGCGCGGCAGGAGAAATTGCGGGGCATCCTGGTGCCGGCATCGAACGCGACGGAGGCGGGCGTGGTCCAGGGCGTAGACGTGATCCCCGTGTCGACGCTGAACGAGGCGGCGGGGTTCATAGCGGGCCGCAACGACATCAAGCCGCACCGGACAGACGTGCGGACCATCTTCGAGAACGCGCGGCGGGACATGCCGGACCTGTCCGAGGTTAAAGGCCAGGCCCACGTCAAGCGGGCGATGACGGTGGCGGCGGCGGGCGGGCACAACCTGCTGATGATCGGCCCGCCGGGCACGGGCAAAACGATGCTGGCGGCGCGGCTTCCGGGAATTCTGCCCGACATGACGTTCGAAGAAGCCCTCGAAACCACGCGCATATTCAGCGTGGCGCAGATGACGAACGCGCGGCAGGCGCTGGTGGTCCAGCGGCCGTTCCGTTCGCCGCACCACACGGCGTCGACCGTGTCGATTTGCGGCGGCGGGACGGGCACGCAGCCGAGGCCGGGCGAGGTGAGTCTGGCGCACAACGGCGTGCTTTTTCTCGACGAGGTGCCGGAGTTCAACCGCAGCGCGATCGAGGTGCTGCGCCAGCCGCTCGAGGAGGGGTTGGTGCATATCCGGCGGGCGATGTATTCGGTAACGTACCCAAGCCGCTTCATGCTGGTGTTGGCGATGAACCCGTGTCCCTGCGGGTGCCGGACCGACCCGAGGCGCCAGTGCCGATGCTCGAACGGCGAGGTCACCCGGTACATGAGCCGACTGTCGGGCCCGTTGTTGGACCGGATCGACATCCACGTCGACGTGCCCTCACTGTCGTTCGAAGAACTGGCCGACGACCGGCCCAGCGGGCCGTCGAGCCTCGAGGTGCGCCGGGAGGTCCAGGAAGCCCGGAACCGCCAGCGGGACCGGTACAACGGGGCGTTTGCGTGCAATGCGCACCTCGACACGAAAGCCATCCGCCACTATTGCGCGCTGCGCGAGAGCGCCAAGGCACTGCTCGAGCACGCGATCTCAAAGATGGGTTTCAGCGCCCGGGCATACGACAAGGTGCTGCGGGTGGCGCGGACGCTGGCGGATCTCGAGGGGGTCGAGGACATCACGGACAACCACGTCGCCGAGGCGGTGCAGTACAGGTCGCTGGACCGGCAGTTTTTCGGGTAGCGACAGGGCCGCAGCCGTCTAAGCCGCATCAGTTGAAGGGTCAGGAGTACGTCAAGCGGGCGATGACGGTGGCGGCGGCTGCTTTGCACATGCCTGAGCGGCAAGAGTTTACGGTATGGCATCGTGTGAACCGACAAACTGGCCGCTGGTAAGCGAAGATGGTTCACCCGGCGTTCCGGATATTGGGCGTCCACGATGCCAAATATGACATTGCGTTGATGATGGAGATGTATCGCAGATTGGTTGAGTGAAACTCGAGCTCCGCCACGCTGCGTGTATAGGCCCTGCGACCTTAGTTGCACTCGCCCAAAGGTTAATGTTACTAAGCGCTCAAACAATGGAGAAGACGCGCAGATTGTCGCAGATTCCGGCGAATTCCCTGAGGGGCGCCGAGCTTCGCAAGTCGTCATGCGTCAACGAGTACGATTTTTCGGGAGGGACATCCGTGTCCACGCCGGCGTCTACACTATGGACGGCTGTGCTGGGTTTCCGCGCCGAAGCGCTCGCTGAACGGCGGATCGCGTTTGGACTTCGCGAGTGGTCGGGCGCGTTTGGCGACATCGGCACGGACCTGCCGCTGCTGGCCGGCATGCTGATTGCGTCCGGAATGTCTCCGGGCCGGGTGCTGATCATCTTTGGATTTTGTCAGATCTTGTCGGGGCTGATTTATCGGCTGCCCATGCCGGTGCAGCCGCTCAAAGTCGTCGCCGCACTGGTAATCGCGCAGGGGATCAGCGGGAGCATCATCACGGGCGCCGGACTCGCCATCGGGGTGATCATGTTGGCCCTGTCGCTGTCCGGGATGCTGGAGTGGTTGGCGCGCCTGATCCCGGTGTCGGTTGTGCGCGGGATTCAATTTGGTTTGGGCGCGAAACTTTGCCTATTGGCGGCAAGTAGGTACATCGGCAGCCAAGGCTGGCAGGGATATGTGCTGGTTCTCGCGGCGGCGGCCTTGACGATAGGTCTGGCAGGCCGGCCCCGGTCGCCGACGGCATTGCTTGTGCTTGCGATGGGCGCCATCACGGCCTCTTTTGCCGGTTTGACAGGCCCGTCGGAATGGCAGTTGTGTCCGGCGCCGGACGCCTGGGGTGTGCCGTCGATCCGGGATGTGTGGACCGGTTGCCTGTTGCTGGCCTTGCCGCAAATCCCCCTCTCGCTGGGGAACTCGGTGTTGGCGACACGGGAACTGGCCGCAGACTGGTTTCCCGCCCATCAGGTGACCGTCCGCAAGATTGGACTCACCTACTCGTTGTTCAACATCGGCACGGCATTGATGGGCGGCGTGCCGGTGTGTCACGGTTCCGGCGGCATGGCCGGACACTATGCCTTTGGGGGCCGCACAGGCGGTTCGGTCATTATCTACGGCGGCTTCTACGTCTGCATGGGCCTGGCCGTGGTGTGCGGTGCGCAGAACATACTGGCGTTCTTCCCACTTCCCGTTTTGGGCGTCATTCTGATTCGGGAGGGGATCGTCTTGATGGATCGCTTGCGCGGACTGAGCGGCGACCGTGTGGGCTGGAGGGTTGCGTTGCTCGTGGGCATAATCGCAGCCGGCATCCCGAACGGTTTCCTGATTGGCATGATCGCCGGCACGGCGCTGGTGGCGGTCTCCCAACGTATACCAGTGGGC
>Ga0315285_10001506_pt1 | contig 24469 bp, 20 predicted proteins | sample YL17G09_36_MG_FD_203698 | JGI IMG/M metagenome (GOLD analysis project Ga0315285, IMG submission 203698) | Sediment microbial communities from Yellowstone Lake, YNP, Wyoming, USA - YL17G09_36 | ecosystem: Environmental > Aquatic > Freshwater > Lake > Sediment | place: USA: Wyoming | collected... | reverse complement strand
AAAAGCCTTTTACCGACATCCGGGTCCGGCAGGCGCTGAATTACGCGGTGGACAAGGAAGCCATTGTCAAAAGCATCTATCAGGGCCAGGCCCTGGTAAGCCAGGGGATCGTCGCCCCCCTCACTACGGGGTATTTCCCGGTTCCGGGGTATTCCTATGACCCGGGAAAGGCCAAGAAGCTATTGGCCGAGGCCGGATTCCCCAATGGTTTTAAAGCCAAGCTGTGGAGCCCCCAGGGTCGCTATCCCAAAGACTTTGAGATGGCCCAGGCGGTGCAGCAGCAGTTGAAGAAGGTGGGGGTGGACTGCACCCTGGATACCATGGAGTGGGCGGCCTACCTGGCTGCTACCCGCAAGCCCCCGCAGGAGACCCAGGCCGAGCTCTTCCTCCTGGGATGGGCCCCATCCTCGGCCGAGGCCCGCTGGATTCTCTACCCCCTCTTTGCCGGAGATCAGTGGGTTCCCCAGGGGAACAACCGGTTCTTCTACGGGAACAAGGAGTTTGACGGCCTGGTGGAAAAATTCACCCGCGCCACCACCAAGGCGGAGATGGATAAGAATTTGAAGGCCGCCCAGGAACTGCTGAGCAAGGAAGCCCCCACGATCAACATCCTGGTCACCAAAGAGACCATCGGCTACACCGGCAAGCTCAAAGGGGTCATCAACTCTCCCCTGGAGCTGACCTATTTCGACCACCAGACCTATCTTGAAAAGTGAGGAGAAGGCAGATAAGCCGACAAATAGAAAGGGCGGCCGGATTCGAGTCGCCCTTTCGTTTTTGGCCTTAGATTTAGCGGGAGGTCGGGCCGGAAGTTGATTGTGGGGAGTATTTCAATCCGCCCTGCACTACGTTGAGTGCAGGGCAGCCCTGAACCCAACGTGGTTCAGGGCGCAATCCGCAATCATCCGGCGATTCAAGGTCAGCGAAGAATATCATGTAGGGGAAAGAATGAGTAAATACATATTAAAAAGAATCCTCATGCTCCTGCCGGTCCTCATCGGGGTTTCCCTGATTTCCTTTTCCCTGCTCCACATGGTGCCCGGAGACCCGGCGGAGCTACTGGCCGGGGAAGACGCCAACCCGGAATTCATCAAGGCGATGCGCAAGGAATACGGGTTGGACCAGCCGCTTTACATTCAATACTTCCAATTCATATCCCATGTTATACGGGGGGACTTCGGCATATCCATCCGCAACCGGGAACCGGTGATCAACCTTCTCCAAGAACGGTTTCTCTTCACCCTCCAGCTTTCTTTCCTCTCCATTCTCATTGCCGCATTCATCGGACTCATCGCCGGGGTCATCTCCTCGACCCGGCAGTACTCCCTCTTCGATAATATGAGCATGGTAGGCGCTCTCTTCGGGATCTCCATGCCCATCTTCTGGTTCGGCCTCCTCCTGATGCTGGTCTTTTCCGTCCATCTGAAATGGTTCCCCGCGGGGGGAAAAGGGACCCTCTGGCACCTGATCCTTCCGGCCATCGCCCTGGGGGCGGCATCCTCGGCGGTGATCGCCCGCATGACCCGGGCGTCCATGCTGGAGGTGATCCGCCAGGATTTTATCCGTACGGCGCGGGCCAACGGGCTGAGAGAGGCCATCGTCATTTACAAGCACGCTCTGAAGAATGCCATGATTCCGGTGATCACCGTCTTCGGCCTGGAATTTGGCTACATGCTGGGGGGCGCGGTCCTTACCGAAACGGTCTTCTCCCTCCCCGGGGTGGGGAGATTGATGGTGGAAGGGATCTTTCAGCGGGATTACCCCATCGTGCAGGGATCGATGCTTCTGGTGGCCACGACGTTTGTGGTGGTCAATCTGTTAACCGATATCGCTTACGCCCTCTTTGATCCGAAAATTCGCTATGAGTGAGGAAAAAAGCCGGAAAACCAGCCAGTTCCGGGAGATCTGGAGGAGGCTCAAACGGAACCGGGCCGCCATCGTGGGGGGGATCATCGTCCTTCTTTTTGTGGCCACCGCCATCCTGGCCCCCTGGCTTTCTCCGTACCATCCGAATGAAGGTGACCTGACCAAGCGCCTGAAGGCTCCGGACCGCGAGCACCTTCTGGGAACGGACCCGCTGGGGAGGGACCTCCTCAGCCGGGTCATCTACGGGGCCCGGATCTCGCTCCAGATTCAGCTTGTGGCCGTGGTCATCGCCATGGTCGTAGGAATTATCCTGGGCATGGTGGGGGGATACTACGGGGGAACCTTCGACCACCTCATCATGCGGCTCATGGACATTCTTCTGGCTTTCCCGGGAATATTCCTGGCCATCGCCATCATCGCCGTATTGGGCCCGGGGCTGACCAATCTCATGCTGGCCGCGGGGATCTACTCCATTCCCCAGTTCGCCCGGATCGTCCGGGGGTCGGTCCTTTCTTTAAAGGAAAAGGAGTTCGTCGAGGCGGCCAAGGCCGTGGGGGAGAAGGATTTCAACATCCTTTTCCGCTACCTGCTGCCCAACTCCATGGCGCCCATCATTGTCCAGACCACATTGAGGATGGCAACCGTTCTGCTGACGGCGTCCGGTTTGAGTTTCCTGGGACTCGGGGTTCAGCCGCCCACGGCGGAGTGGGGGGCCATGCTTTCCAACGCCCGGGCTTACCTGATCACCGCGCCTCACGTGGCCACGGTCCCGGGACTGGCGATCATGCTGGTGGTGATGGGGTTCAACCTTTTCGGGGACGGGTTGAGGGATTCCCTGGATCCGAGGTTGAGAGACTAGTCAATTGCGGATTGCGGATTGATGATTGCACGTCACTCGTTAGGAGTGGTTGGCTAGGGGGTAAGAATGGAACGAGCAACGAGTAACCAGCAACCAGCAACGAGCAACGAGCAACGAGGAACAAGCACCCCGCTTCAAACTCCGAGCTAATATGGATCCACTCCTCAGTGTAAAAGACCTGAAAGTCCACTTTGTAACCGCCGGCCGGACGGTCCGGGCCCTCGACGGGGTGAGCTTCGATATCGAAGAGGGCAAGACCTTCGGGCTGGTGGGGGAGACCGGTTGCGGAAAGTCGGTAACGGCTCTTTCCGTCCTCAGGCTCATTCCGTTTCCTCCCGGGAAGATCATGGGCGGGGAGATCCACTTTCGGGGAAGAAATCTTCTGGCCCTTTCCGAGGAAGAAATCCGCTCCATCCGGGGGAAGGAAATCTCCATGATCTTCCAGGAGCCCATGACCTCCCTGAACCCCGTCTTCCGCATCGGCGACCAGATGTCGGAGGTGATCCGCCTCCATCAGGGGCTGGACCGTTCCCAGGCCTGGGCCAAGGCCGAGGAGATGCTGGAGCGGGTGCAGATCCCCGACGCCCGGAGGCTGGCGAAGCAGTTTCCCCATCAACTGAGCGGGGGAATGAGGCAGAGGGTCATGATCGCCATGGAGCTCTCCTGCCATCCCTATCTCCTCATTGCCGACGAGCCCACTACCGCCCTGGATGTCACCATCCAGGCCCAGATTCTCCGGCTCATCAAGGAGATGAAGAATGAACTTCATACCTCGATCCTGCTGATTACCCACGACCTGGGGGTGATTGCCGAGATGTGCAACCGGGTGGGGGTCATGTACGCCGGTTCCATCGTGGAAGAGGCCGGGGTGGAAGAAATTTTTGAAGCTCCCAAACATCCCTACACCCGGGGGCTGTGGGGAGCCATCCCCCGGATCGATGAGGAGAAAGAGGCCCTTTCGGTGATCCCCGGAATGGTTCCGGATTTGAGCAATCCCCCCGCCGGGTGCAGATTCCACCCCCGATGCGCTCACCGGTTCGAACCCTGTGATCAAAGCGTTCCCTCCCTTTTTTCCGTTGCCCCCAGCCATCGGGTCGCCTGTTTCCTTTATGGTGAAAGGAGGGGGCATGGCTGAGGCGCTGCTGCAGGTTCAAGGGTTGAAGAAACACTTTCCCGTCACCCGGGGGTGGAGGGAGGAAAAGGCTCTGGTCCGGGCCGTGGACGGGGTCGATTTTTCGATTCGCCGGGGAGAAACCCTGGGGCTGGTGGGAGAATCGGGCTGCGGCAAGACCACGGTGGGGAGGCTCATTCTCCGGCTGATCGATCCTACCGAGGGAGAGGTTCTGTTTGAGGGGAAAAACCTGGCCTCTCTGGAGAAAAAAGAGATTCATCCCCTGAGGCGGTTTTTCCAGATCATCTTCCAGGATCCCTTCGCATCCCTCAACCCCCGCATGACGGTGAGTGAGATTGTGGGCCGGCCGATGGAGATCCACGGCCTTTCGGAAAGATCCCAGAGGGAGGAGAAAGTGGCAAGCCTCCTCAAGTCCGTGGGCCTCATGAGGGAGCACCTCGGGCGGTACCCCCATGAGTTTTCCGGGGGGCAGCGGCAGCGAATCGGGATCGCCAGGGCACTGGCCACGCAACCCTCTTTGATCGTGGCCGATGAACCCACCTCGGCCCTCGACGTCTCGGTGCAGGCGCAAATTCTAAACCTGCTGAAGAAGCTGCAGAGGGATTTGGGGCTGACCTTTCTCTTCATCTCCCACAACATCGGGGTCATCCGCCACATCAGCGACCGGGTGGCGGTCATGTACCTGGGGAAAATCGTGGAGATGGCGGAGAAGAAAATTCTATTCCAATCTCCCGCCCACCCTTACACCAAAGCCCTGCTGGCCGCGGTCCCTTCCCTGGACCCGAAGAGAAAAAGAGGAGAGGTGATCCTGGAAGGGGATGTCCCCAGCCCCATCAAACCCCCTCCCGGCTGCCGTTTCCATACGCGATGCTCCTATGCCCTGCCCAAATGCAGGGAAGAGGAACCTTTCTTCCACCAGATCGAAGACGGCCGATGGATCGCCTGCCATCTGTATCCCTGAAACCCGCCTCGCAACGCTCGAATTCCCCCCTTTGTAAAAGGGGGGTGCAGGGGGGATTTCTGGGCATCACTGATCTTTTTTAGGATCGAATATCAAAGAAGAGGAAAAGCATGTTTACTTTGATCAAAAATGGGACCCTTTATGGCCCTCCTTACCAAACCCCGTGAATAAAAGAACAACTTGGTTTATGATCTTTTTTCAATGACCAAGAACATGATTAATATTCACCCCAAAGTAGTCCTCCAGAATACCCGCAGGCAATGAAATGAACCCATCCCTGTTTCCGGAATCGTTTCGTTCCTTGCTTTTCGGAGGATTCCTGTCTTATTCTTAATATAGGCGGTCGTGTTCTTCCCTGAGAGTCCTGGAGGTCGCCAGTCCATCCGGGCATCGGGAGCAGAGATTATTGGGTCAAAGCAGGGGAAACGATCACCAAACCTGCCCATCTTTTTCAAAACCGAATAAGCCAAGGGAAATACCCCTCGGGACATCCTGGCGGGGCCTCAGGTGGCGGTTCAATCTTTTTTTGCGGGCAACCGGGAGAAGGAGGTCAGATGGCAACCAAAATCGATTCCGGACTGAAAAACATCGTCGTGGCCGTGAAACAGGTTCCGGATACCAATCAGGTAAAGATCGATCCCGAAACGGGCACCCTGATCCGGGAAGGGGTGCCGTTTATCGTGAACCCCTTCGACACCCATGCTATGGAAGCAGGTCTGTACATAAAAGACCGCTTTGGCGGGCAGGTCATCGCCGTGAGCATGGGCCCGCCCAACACCGTGATGACCCTGCGCAAGTGTCTCGCCTTGGGCGCGGACCAGGCCATTCTGGTATCGGACCGCATGTTCGGCGGGGCGGATACGCTGGCCACCAGCTATGTTTTGACCGAGGCCATCAAAAGGATCGAACGGGAAAACGGCCGGATCGATCTGATCATCTGCGGGAAACAGACCATCGACGGAGACACCGCCCAGGTAGGCCCGGGTCTGGCTACCCGGCTGGGATTTGCCCAATTGACGCTGGTGGACCAGATTATCAATCTTTCCCCGCAAGGCCATACGATCACCGTGCGCCGGAAGCTGGAGGGGCGCAAGGAAGTTGTCCAGACCCAGCTCCCCGCCCTCCTTACCATGGTGCGGGAGGGGAATAAGCCCCGGTACCCCACGGTCCCGGCCCGCCTGGGCGCGCAAGAAGCCGAGGTTCAGGTCTGGAACAACGACCTTCTCAAGCTTGCCCCGGAGTTGATCGGCCTGAGGGGGTCCCCCACCAATGTGAAGCGGATTTTTGCCCCGGAACGCAAGATGGGCGAAATCCTGGGGGACGGGGAGAAGGATCCCCAGGGTGCGGTCCAGCTTTTGGTCCAGAAGCTGGTCGAGCGGGATCTCCTTTCCTTTTGAGATCCCTTACCCGCCGTAGCCGAAATAAAAAAACCTGATGGGACACAGATAAAAACAGATGAGCGCGGATAAGAAAGTGCCTAAAGTTACGAGTGCCTAAAGTTAAAAACAGGGCTTTATCGCCTTTGACTCCGAACTCCGTACGGGCGACCCGGCGGGTCGCCCCTACAAAATCCGAACTTTTTTGGATGCGGATGAACACGGATTAACACGGATAAGGACAAATACGAACATTCGGGGAACTCTATCCCTATTCCCATTCAAGGAGTCACGGAATCATGAGCGAGCCAGAATCCACCAACGTTCCCAAACCGCGCAAACCTCGCGGCAAGGCCCACCTGATGAAAAAATGCGCCGCCTGCGGCGGCCGCTGCATGGCCGCCTGCCCGGTGGATGCCATCGAGCTGGACGAAAATGGTGAAGCCCAGATCAACATGGACAAGTGCATCGGCTGCGGCAAATGCATGCCCGCTTGTCCCGTGGAGGCCCTGGCGAAGGTCTACACCCCGGAAGAGCAGGCTTTTCTGGAAAAGGTGGGGAAAAGAGAGATTCCCCCGGAGGATGCGGTTCCCCCGGTGGATGACAGCTACCGGGGCGTCTGGGTCTTCGTGGAGCAGCTCGACGGCGTTGCCGCGGGGGTCAGCTGGGAGCTGATGGGGGCGGGGGCCAGGCTGGCCGCGGACCTGGAAACGGACCTGTGCGCCTTTGTGCTGGGGGATCACGTCGAACATCTGGCCGAGGAAGCCTTTTCCTACGGGGCAAAGAAAGTCTATTTGATCGATGACCCCGTCCTGCGCCATTACCGCACCAAGCCGTACCTGAAGGGAACCTACGACCTGGTCCGAAAATACAAGCCCGAGGTCGTGCTCATGGGTGCCACGGGCCTGGGAAGGGACCTGGCGGGAGCCGCGGCCACCGCTTTACGGAGCGGTCTCACCGCTGACTGCACCGGGTTGACCATCGATAAGGCCAACCGGCTCCTCGAGCAAACGCGGCCCGCCTTTGGGGGAAATATCATGGCCACCATCCTCACCCGGGCTCACCGTCCCCAGATGGCTTCGGTCCGCCCCCATGTTCTTCCCAAGCCGGAACCCGTCCCGGGACAAAAGGGAACCCTGATCCGCGAGCCCCTGAACCTGAAGGAAGAGGACGTGTCCGCAAAGATCCTGGAGATCCTCCAGGACGGGCAGGAGACCGGGAAGGTGGACATTGCCGGGGCGGAGTTCCTGATCTCCGGCGGGCGGGGGATGGTGTCCGCGGAAAACTTCGGCCTCCTCAAAGAACTCGCCCATCTTCTGGGGGGAACGATCAGCGCCTCCCGGGCGGCGGTCGATGCCGGATGGATGCCCTACGAAAGGCAGGTAGGGCAGACCGGGAAGACGGTTCGCCCCAAAATCTACATTGCCTGCGGGATTTCCGGGGCCATCCAGCACCTGGTGGGCATGCAGGATTCCGATTTGATCATTGCCATCAACCGGGATAGAGACGCCCCCATCTTCGAAGTGGCGGACCTGGGGATCGTGGGGGATGTTTTCCAGGTGGTCCCGGCGCTGATTGCCAGGATCCGGGAGCTGAAGAGCGGCCCCTCCCGCCCGAGCGCCTATCCGGAAATCTCAGCCTGAAAGGTTCCCCCGAACCATTTCCAGGCTTACGCTGCTAAGATGGAGAATCTTGAAAATAGGCAAAGAAAAATTGATTTTGCAAACTGCCCTCTGAAATCCCCCCAACCCCCCTTTAGAAAAGGGGGGCGAAGGGGGGATTTCTGGGATCACCCGTAACCCTGAGCAAAACTTTTCCAGAAAGATGACCTGTTTTTATTTGCGGCTGCGCCGCGCTGTGTAATCTGCGGATACACAGTTTCAGGTTTTTATAAATTCCCGAGTCGTGATAAAGGTAGATTAAAAAATGTCCAACACGGAAAATGTCCTCTTTGCGATTCTCTTCGCCGTTCTGGCCCTCACCTTCCTGTACTCGGCCGTCCGCCTGGTCCGCCTGATTACCCTGGGGCAACCCGACCCCCGTCTGCAGGGCGGCTGGTTCAAGAGATTTCTGACCATGCTCCTCTATGCCTTTGCCCAAAGGCGCGTCATCAGCAAGCCCTTCGGGTTCAATCACCTCTTCCTCTTTTGGGGGTTTTTGATTCTCTTCCTTTCCAACGCCGAATTCGTCCTCAACGGACTTTTCCCGTCTTTTTCCTTCCGGTTCCTCGGGCCTTCCCTTTACGGCGCGTTGACCCGGGTGTTTGACCTTGTCTCCCTGGGGGTCCTGGTCTGCGTGGGAATTGCCCTGTTCCGGCGGCTGGTTTTCCAGCTCCCGCATATCGAAGCCAAAAGCGCCGATGCCCTGCTCATTCCGAGCCTGGTGGCGGGGTTGATGATCGCCTATTTCGGCCTCCACGGGTGCGAATTCGCCCTCCAGCCTGCGCCCGGGCCTTATTCCATGCCCATCAGCCAGAAGATCGCGGCGCCCCTGATGCTTTCTCTTTTCACCGGGTCGCTCCCGCTGGCGGAGCGCGTCTTCTGGTGGATCCACGCCCTCATCCTCCTGGGGTTCCTCAACTACCTTCCCCGCAGCAAGCACCTGCACATCCTTACCGCGATTCCGAATTGTTTCTGCCGTTCCTTTGAAAACGCGGGCCTGGTATCCCGGGAAACCTTCTCTCCCGGAAAATCCTACGGAGTCTCCCGCGTCGACGGCTTCACCTGGAAGGACCTGCTGGACTTCACCGCCTGTACGGAATGCGGCCGCTGCAACGAGAACTGTCCCGCGACCCTGAGCGGCAAAACCCTGAATCCCCGCTACGTCATCCAGGACGGGAAAATCAACCTGAAGGCCAACGGGGAGAAAATCCTCCATGGAAATGTCACCCAGGGTCTGGTGCCTTTGATTCGAGAGACCGATGAGTCGCCGGGGAGCGTGGGGGAAGACGCCCTCTGGGCCTGCACGACCTGCCGGGCCTGCATGGCCAACTGTCCCGTCTTCATCGAGCACGTTCCCAAGATCGTCAAGATGCGCCGGCATCTGACGGAGAATCAGGCCAAATTCCCCGAGGAATTGCGCAATTTCTACGAATCCATCGAGCAGAGGTCTAACCCCTGGGGAATCATTCCCCAGGACCGCACCAAATGGGCCAGGGGTCTGGAGATTCCCCTGCTCGGGGCGGATGATTCCGGGGAGTATCTTTTTTACGTGGGCTGCGCGGGCTCTTTCGACAGCCGGAACCGCAAGGCGGTGGCGGCCCTCGTTCAAACCCTGCGGGCCGCGGGAGTTTCCTTCGGAATCCTGGGCACGGAAGAGAAGTGCTGCGGCGATTCCCTGCGCCGCCTGGGCAACGAGTTCATCTTCGAGAAGCTGGCCGCGGAAAACGTGGAGCTCTTCAAGAGATACAAGGTGAAAAAGATCCTCACCCACTGCCCGCACTGCTATTCCACTCTCAAACACGACTACCGGCAGTACGGGCTGGAGGCGACCGTCCTTCACCACTCCGAGTTCCTGTACGACCTCCTCAAAGCCGGCAAGCTTCGGCTGAAGGGGCAGGACTCGCTCGGCCGGGTGGTCATTCATGACTCCTGCTACCTCGGACGCTACAACCAGATTTATCGCCAGCCCCGGGAAATCCTCCGGATGGCCACCGGCCAAAACCCGGTCGAGATGGACCGGAAGCTGGAAAAGAGCTTCTGCTGCGGCGCCGGCGGAGGACGGATGTGGATGGAGGAGAGCGCCGAACACCGCCTGAACATCCACCGGACCCGGCAGGCTCTGGCCAAGGCCCCCAGCACCATCGCCGTCTCCTGCCCCTACTGCATGACCATGTTTGAGGACGGCCTGAAGAATGAGAAGGCGGGTCAAGTGCGGGTCCTGGACCTGGCGGAAATCCTCGCCCCTCAAGTCGTATCCCCCAAAATCCCTCGATAAAGAAAGTGCTTCTTTGGCGGGATCGTGGCAATGCAGGAAAAAAGGCAAAGGAAAAATGGGGGCAGAGGGAAAAAGAAATTTTCCGTCCCGGCGGTTTGGGAGGGTTTATAACCAGACGATCTTCCATTCGGGGCCTAAGGCCTTGAACTCCGGGTCTCCGGTATAGATCTCCCCGTCTCTCTGCTTGGCCAGCGCGGCGGCGAAACAGTCGGCCAGCGACATCTTTCTGGATGCCTTGATCTCCCCTGCCAGCTCAGCCAGGTCTTGGTCTACCGGAACAATCTGGATGGGAAGGCTCAGTATTTTGAATCGGCTTTTCTTCCAGGCATCCACCCCTGTTTTTCGCTCGATCACATAGCGAATTTCCGCCCAGTTGGCCGCCGAGATCAAGAGAGTCTGGCGGCTTTCTAATGCTTTCTCGAGAAGGGTTCCGATTTCCTGGCAGCCCCTTTCCCGGTAAAGAAAGGCCAGCAGAGCATAGCTATCGAGAACCACGCTTGGCAAATTTCGCCTCCTCCCGTTCTTTGTCCCTGGCCCTCTCCCGGAGAAGCATTTGGGTAGCCGAAGATTCGCTCTTGAGCAGACCGCATACGCTCCGCACATATTCCTTGGTAACGGGCTGGAGTAAGATTTCATTGTCCCGTTCCACGAAACGAACCTTGGTCCCGGGCTCGATTCCGTATTTCCGGCGGAGCCGAGCAGGGATCACCAACTGTCCTTTGCTGGTCACGCTGGCCGTATCCATCGATTTCTTCCCCCTTTTTTAAAATCTTACATTTATGATAAGGTAAGTCAAGATAAAAAGGTAAGGTATATTAATGAAAATAAGAGGAAAAAGGGGAGAAGGGGAACCCTTCAACCATCAGCCGTATGGAAGCAAGGTGCGATGGATAAGGTCCTGCAACCATGACTGGAGACGATAATTGCGCAAAAAGCCGCAATGCCCCCCGTGTCGTTCCACATGGACCCGCAGCTGATGGTTTCCCTTTAACTGGAGAAAGTCTTCCACGGGAATGATCGGGTCATCGGCCGCGGCCAGGACGAGAAGCGGCACGGACAATTCGGAAAACCTCCGGCCGGTGAGGGTGTAGGTCTGGAAATATTCCTGCGCGGTTGGGTAGGGCGAATACCGGGGTAAGATGCGGTCGGTGATCTCCATGAGGGTTTTGCATTCCATCAGGTCATCGAAGTTGTACCGGTGGGGAAACAGGGATTGTTTCTTTCGCAGCGACCGCTTCCATTTTTTCAAAAAATAAGAACGATACAGGAAAAAACCCCGGTCCATGGCATGCGTCGCCTTGCGGGGGTCCAGAACCGGGCTGACCGCAAACACGTGGCGGAGATTCCGGATTGGATACGGACCGTGGCGCAGGGCCATGCGCATGGCGAAATTCCCCCCCAGGGAAAACCCCACAATGGAAAAGGGCAGGTTTCCTCCCGTATCGGCGATATTCTGAACGGCCCGATGGGTCTCCTCGATGAGGGAACTGTTGAAGAGCCCTTCGTTGAGGTGATGACTGTCCCCGTGGTCACGGAAGTTCAGGCGGAAAATATCATAGCCCTTCCGGTACAGGAACCCCCCGGTGGTCATTATGTAGGTGGAGTCCGACCCTCCCTCCCACCCGTGAAGAAGGAGGATCAACCCACGGGAAGAACCCGACTTTTGGCCGGTGTAAAAACCAAGCAGACGGACGCCGTCTCCCGCATCGACCAGGATCTCCCGGGCCTCCCGATCCAGCTGTTTTTGTCCCAGCGTCCGGATTTTCAGGCTGGATAAAATGGTCTGGAGGTGAGGACTCCTCAGGCCGATCGGGGGAACAAATGAAGAATGGATGGGAACCGGCGTCATTTCCTTCCCTCCCCTTTTCCAAACCAAAGTTTCATGTTACATTTTAACATCGAGATGAAATTCCTGCGCGGTGATTTCTGCCGGGGAATGAGGAATCGCTTTCCCCGGATCTCGATTTGGAAAGGAGAGGGCCTTCATGCTGAAACTGGGTGAAAAGGGAGCCATTCTGCTTGCTTTCCTTTTGCTGATGGGTGTGCCGGCCGGCTCGAATCCCGCAACGACCGGGAAAAACCTGCCGGAAAGAATCGTGGTGGACTGGAACGGAGACGGGCGTCACGACCTCCTGCTGGGAGATCGGGAGGGATTTATCAATCTGTACCTGAATGAAGGATCCAACGAATCCCCCCGGTACGGAACCCGGACTCGCCTCAAGGCCGGGGGGAAGGAAATCAAGGTCCGAGGCCCTTCGGCTCCCTGCCTGGTGGATTGGAACGAGGATGGAAGAAAAGACCTCCTGGTGGGGGATGGAGGGGGGTATCTTAACCTCTTCTTGAATGCGGGCTCATCGGCGGTCCCGGAATATGCCTCGACGAGCAGGATCCAGGCTGACTACCAGAACATCGACGTGAGAAGCAATGCTTCGCCCTGCATCGTGGACTGGAACGGGGACGGCCGACTTGACCTTCTCGTCGGGTGCTGGAGCGGGGAGCTTTTCCTTTTCCTCAACGAGGGCTCCCGGGGGCAACCCATTTTCGGTAAACCCATCAAGCTCAACGACGGAAAACTGGACGTGGGGTCCGATTCCTCTCCGGACATGGCCGATATGAATGGGGACGGGAAAAAAGACCTGATTGTGGGAAAGGAGAAGGGAGAAATCTTTATCTTTATCAACATCGGGAAAGATCAAGATCCTAAGTTCGCCAACGCGGGCGATAAAATCCTGCTCAAGTTCAACGATAACGCCTCTCCACGGGTTCTTCCCTGGGTTCAGTCGGTCTCCCATGACCTGGTCGTCGCGGACCGGTACGGAGAAGTCACCCTTTGTCCCAACAAAGGCCAAGCCACATCCCCGGCCTACACGGAAAAGAGGATTTTGAAGACGCGGACTCGCTAAGGGGACAGATCCCCGCGGATCGAGGTCCCATAATCCTTTAGATGAAGCTGACAGGAAAGCCCGGTACGGGAGAACCGTGCGGCGGGTTCCGAAAAACAACCCCCCAGACCGTCCGGGAGACTATGGCGGGCAACTCCGCCCGATTCCAGGTTCTAGAATTACCGCCGCTTGAAGAGATCGGGCCGATACGCGGAGGGGTCTGGATACTCGACAAACTCCAGGTAATTGCCCTCCGGATCCAGGGAATAGAAAGCGAAGACTCCCTGCCTGACCTCGATCGGCTCCTCGCTCAGCAGCTTCACTCCGTGCGCTTTCAGATGCCTCAGCACATCTTGAATATCGGCAATGACAAAGGTGAGGTAGGCAAGCCCGTGCCGTTCATGGACCCATCTCGGAACGGCCTGCGGCGCAGGCGGGTCCTGGTTCGGCTGGGCCAGCTTGATCCGCTCCCCATACGGCGTCTGCAATCGGACGATCCGATACCCGTGGGGCGTTGCCCCGGCGCGCGCGCTCAATTCCTGCGTGGCCTTGGCGTCGCCCACCAATTTGAGGCCTAAGACGCCGGTGTAGAACTCGAGCATAGCATCGATATGGTTACATACGATCCCCGGTTCCAACGGTACCGTCATCTTTAGACACCATGCCCCATGGGCAGCTGAATTAGGAGTCATGATTCCCTCCCCGATTGGTTCAGTCCTCTTCCCAGCCGAAGTTCGGAATGGGGGGCGGCAACGGCGGGAGGTCCCAGCTTCCCGTGGCCAGCGGTCGAATATCGGGATCAACCCTTACGTCGAGCACCGTCGGTCGATGGGAGGCCATGGCCGCTTCCAGTTGACCTGCGAGATCTGCCGGTTTCTCAACCCTCCAGCCCTCCGCACCCATGGAGCGTGCCAATGCCGCGTAATCCGCGCTGAAGGGCTTGCCGGTCTTGGCCTTGAACATGGTGGCGAGTTCGCGACCTTTTCCGAAGTAACCGAGTTGCTGGTCGCGGATGACGGCGAAGCCGCAGTTGTTCCACACGATCCAGACCACGGGAATATCGTACTCCACCGCAGTGAGCACGGCGCTGGCGTTCATGACGAAGCCGCCGTCGCCGCAGACCGTCACCACGGGCCGGTCGGGAGCCGCAAGCTTCGCGCCGAGAGGGCCGGCCACGCCGAAGCCCATGGAGGCATATCCCCAGGTTTGAAGCAGCGTCCGGGTCTTCCAGGCATCGTATTCCGCCACCATCCAGTTGTGGTGCACGCCGACGTCGACCAGTACGATGCCGTCCTCCGGGACGACTTTACGGACGTCCGCGACGAGGCGTTCGGGGCGGATCGGCACGGCATCAGAGTTCCGCGGGGGCTTGGTGGCCTCAGCCCACTTCTTCCTCCAGCCTTCGATGCGCCTGAGCCATCCTTCCCGCCGATTCCCACGATCGGTTCGGTGCGAAAGCATCTGCTCGAGTGCCAGCCGCGCGTCGGCGATGATCCCGATCGCCGGCTGGAAGTTACGGCCAATCTCGTTCGAATCAATGTCGACGTGAATGAGCTTGGTGGGTGGAATGCGGTAGGTGAAACCGGGCAGCCAGGCGCTGGTCGCGCGATCATCAAAGCGGGTGCCGAGCGCCAGAATGACATCGGCATTGCGGCAAGCGGCGTTGGCCATGTAGGGGCCGTTCCGTCCGGTTCCCCCCAGGCTGAGCGGATGGCGGGCATCGAAAACACCCTTGCCGAAGGGAGTCGTCGCCACCGGGATCGACATCGCCTCCGCGTACGCCAGGAGCGCCGGCTCCGCATTGCTGAGTTCGACCCCATGCCCCGCCACGATTACCGGACGCTCGGCTTCCGCCAAGAGGCGAGCCGCTTCGCTGATGGCTCGAGGATCGCCCGCCGGACGGGACCATCTTGCCTCTGGCCAATGGTCTTCGCGCTGGGCCGCCTCTTCATCCACGGGCTCCACGAAGACATTCAGCGGCACGTCAATGTGCACCGGTCCCGGCCGACCGTTGGTCATGAGGGCAAACGCCTGGCGGAGGGCAAGCGGAAGCATCTCGGGACGCGTAGGCTGGAAGCTCCGCTTCACGTAGGGACGCAAGACATTGATAAAGTCGCCCTGGAAATATCGGCCCGTCTCCTGGAAGGGACCCCGATTCCACTGGCTGGTGGGCACATTTCCGGTGATGTTGAGCATCGCGGAGGAGTCGGCGAATGCCGCTGCGACCGCAACCACGATGTTTGCCGATCCGGGACCACAGGACGTATACGTCGCGACGGGCCTCTGGGCGACGCGGAAGTAGGCATCGGCCATGAATGCCGAAACCGATTCATGATGCACGGATAGAGTCTTGATCTCCCCCTGACGATCAAACAGGCCGTCGAGAAGGCCGAGGATGCCATGGCCGCAGAGCCCGAATATATAGGGCACCTTTTGTTGGATCAGGAAATCCGTGATGTATGCGGCTCCTTTCGATGTCGGCTGAACGCGAGCCGGCCGCCGTGGGTTCCCGCTCATGGGTGATCTCCTTTCAGGTAATGGTGTGCCCTCGGCTGCTCGAGGCATCCGGGGGCACGATTCCGCCAGGATCTCCTCCGCCCCGCATCATCTCGCGCGGCCGCCTGGTACCCTGCCGGCGTCAGCTGGTTTCGTGCGGTCGACTCCCGCAGCGTGCCTGGCCGCAAGAAACCCGAAGGTCATGGCCAGGCCCAGTTCGGTCCCGGCGCCCGGATATTCTCCGCCCAAAGCGGAATGCATGTCATTCCCGCAAGCATACAGACCTGAGATGCGTCGGCCGAAGCGATCGAGCACTTGCGCATGGGCGTCGGTGAGCAATCCGAGGCTCGTGCCGAGGGGGGTGGGAAGCACCGCCACCGCACAAAACGGAGCGCGCTGGATCGGTCCAAGGCACGGGTTCGGCCGATGCGTCGGATCGCCGCAAGCGCGGTCGTACGCGTTTTCCCCCTTCCCGAATTGGGCGTCCACCCCGGTTCGGGCAAACTCGTTGTGCGCCCGAATCGTCTCCGCCAATCCTGCCGCATCGACCTTGATGGTGCGGGCCAACTCCTCCACCGACCCTGCGAGCTTGAGGTAGCCTCGCCTGACGTATCCCCGCAAGACGGGCGTCAGGGGCCTGATCATCCCGAGCCCATACTTCCAGATGAACCGACGGTCACAGACCAGCCAGGTCGGAATGCTTGCGACTTCCCGATGCGAGCGATACATCGCTCGCGTGAATTCGTGATACGAGACCGCCTCGTTGACAAATCGTCTCCCTGCGGCGTTCACCGCCACGAGCCCCGGCTTGCCGCGATCCAGGACGATGTGCGGATACACCGCCGTGGAGCCGTCCTTACGGGTCGCAATCGAGCTGGGAAACCACAGCGAGTTGTCCTCTCCCAGCGGGCCGAGCGAAGCGCCGATCTCTTGCGCCATCAGCAGGGTGTCGCCCACGCAGCCCGCGAAGGCGGAAGTGTACTCGGCCACCGGTTTCGGAAAGTAGCGCTCCCGCAACTCCGGGCTGGCGGGGAAGCCCCCGCCCGCCAGGACAACCCCCCGGGAGGCGCGCACGCGCACTTCCGACCCGTCGCGCTCGGCCACCAGACCGGAGACCCGCCCCTGCTCCAAGATGAGCCGCTTGGTCTTGGCGGAGAACCATACCCCGACGCGGCGATCGAGCAAGTTCCTGAAGAGTCTCGCCGCCAGCGCATTGCCCAAGACCAGCCGCGTTCCGCGCTTGTAGCGCAGCCGATCGAAGGCAAAGCGGGAGATCAAATTGACTCCGAGCCAAAGGGCGTCCCAGGACCTGCCGATGCGCAACAGGCGCGCCGCCTCTCCGCGGGTCACCATCATCCCGCCGAACAGCATGAGCTCCGCAATGGGCCAGCGGACGCGATCGAAATCTTTCCCCAGCGTGCGGCCGTCAAAAGGGGGGGGCTCCAGCGGCCGGCCCCCCAATGTGGCCCCCGGCAAGTCCTGCCGATAGTCCGGCTGCTGACGATAGACTCGGAATCCAACATCCGTGTGTTGGGCGAGATAGTCCAGCATCTCGCGCCCCGCAGCGATGAAGGCCTCGCGGAGTTCGCGGTTTCCGCGGTCACCCACCAGTGCATCCAGGTACTCGAGCGCCGCTGCGGCATCGTTGGTGACCCCGAGTTGGCGCTGCTGCGCATTGTTCGGAATCCACACCGTCCCCGAAGAATACCCCGTGGTCCCGCCGACCTGATCGCTCTTCTCGATTAAGAGGGTGCGCAGGCCCTCGATCGATGCGACCAGCGCTGCGGTCATGCCACCCGCCCCAGCGCCGAGGACAACCAGTTCGTATTCCTCGTCCCATTGCGTCGGTATCGATCCCAAACCCGCTCCTTTCCAGTTGCAAAGACGATAAATTCTAATTCTGACTGACTGATAACAGAATGGATGAGGTGGTCAAGAGATATTAACCCGCGTGGGGGAGATTACCCCCCCGCCGGGAAAAAATTGGGTAGCCTTAGGGTTTCATGATAGAAAAAAGGAGTTAAGCTTTTTGATCTAACTCCTTACATTCATTGGCGCGCCCAGGGTGATTCGAACACCCGACCTACGGATTCGTAGTCCGGCGCTCTATCCAGCTGAGCTATGGGCGCGCCGAAATCTTTTTGATTAAGATAGCAGGGGCGGAGGGGATTTGTCAAACGCCTTAAAACCGAAGGTTTCGGGTCCCAGGTTTCGGGTTTCAGGTTAAAAGGCAAAGCCCAAAAGCTAAGAACACGACCGGAAACCCGAGACTCAGAATGCGGAAGGGAAGTCAACGGGTCAGTAAAACCACGGCCAGGCAGGCGAAGATGAGGCCGAGGATCTTGGATGCGGTCATGGGTTCATTCAGGAAGAAAAAGCCCAGGAGGGCGGGGATGATCAGGTTCATATTGAAGATGGGAATGACCACCGAGAGGGGGCCGCGGGCGATGGCGGTGTAGTACATGACCATGATCCCCGACCACCAAAGACCGATCAGGCAGCCGTAGACAACATATTTATTCCAAACGACGGGAACTTGTGAATAACTCAAATAGAAAAACAGCCCCACCAGGCCGACTCCGAATTTGGTAACCAATATCAACGCCGGATGAAGATTTTGGCTGACCAACTTCACGGCAAAGGTGTTGAAGCCGATGAGCACCATGGAAAGCAGAGACATCGTCAGGTAATCCATCATTCCGCTCCTTTTCAGGTTCCTTCCCTGAAAATCCCGTCATGACCTGGCCAAGAGAATTCCCGCAAAAACGATCACCGCACCCCATATTTGGCCGGTGGTCAGAGTTTCGCCCAGGAAGGGGACGGCCAAAAGAATCGCCGTGATGGGGGTGAGGTATGAATACAGGATAGTGCGCATGGGGCCGAGGTTCTGGATTCCGCGCATCCAGAAAAAATAAGCCAGAAAATTCCCCGTAAAGGCCACATACAAAACACTGACCCAGCCCAGAACCGAAACTCCGCTCCAGCCTCCGGCCCTCTCGTTCGGCAGAAAAGGAAGAAACAGGATGCTTCCAATGAGCATAAGGTAGGCCGTAACCTTGAGGCTGGAATAATCTTTCATCAGGAACTTGGCCAGGACGGTGAAGAAGGCCCAGGTTACGGAGGCCATAAGCATGAGCAGGTCTCCCCATACATGTCCGCCGCCCTTCACCCATTCCTTCCAGTCTCCCTGGATGACCAGAGAAACCCCGATAAAGGAAACGAGAATGCCTAGAGCCGCCCGCCAGGACACGGTGGTTCGAAAGAGAAAAAAGGAGATCAGCAGCACAAAAATGGGGGAGGTTGTGGATAGCAGGGAGGCGTTGGAAGCGGTGGTCAAATCGATGCCCGCGGACCAGAAAATCCGGTTGAGGAACGTACCCAGGAGGGCGAGGCCGGCCAAGCATACCAGGTGGCGGGTTTTTACCCCCCATTCATTCTCCTGCCGCAGGAAAATGGGAAATAAGACTCCGGTGGAAATCAAAGTTCGAATGGCCGCGAAGCTTAAGGGGGAAACCTCGCGGAGAGCGATCTTGGCGAAGAGATAATCGGAGCCCCAGAGGACGGTGGCCAGAAACAGATAGAGATCGGTGGAGGAAAAACCCTTACGCTCGGTCAAAACAACTCCGGTAAGAAAATAAAGCCCGCGTTGCGCGGGCTAAGATTTTTTATGGGACGTAGATTTTCGCAGAAAAAACGGATAAAGATAAATTTTATGGGACACGGATGAACACGGATGAACACGGATAAGGCAATAATTCTGAAAAGAAAAAGACGACCATTGATTCAGAAAAAAACTTTTAATTTTTTTTTACCAATCCGTGTTCATCCGCATTTATCCGCGTCCAATTATGCTTTTTGGGCGCCGTGAACTACGTGGAGTTCACGGCTGCCACGAACCCTACGTGAAATTTCTATTCATTCATATCTGGCGCCCTGAACTGCGTAGAGTTCAGGGCAGCCATGCACCCTACGTGGTGCATGGCGGAGAGAGCGGGATTCGAACCCGCGGTACACCTTTCGGCATACACTCGCTTAGCAGGCGAGCACCTTAGGCCAGCTCGGTCATCTCTCCGCACATCCAAATTTTTATTGGACACAGATGAACACAGATTAACACAGGTAGAAAAAATAAAAAAAAGCTCTAATAAAATTTCATTTTGAAAGGTCTTTATCTGTGTCCATCTGTACTACTTTTGTTCAAACTCTGAAATTTTTATTAAGCAAAAAGCATCCCCCCCACCCTAACCCTCCCCCTCGAGGGGGGAGGGGAGGGAGGGGGTGATTCCTTTTGGTTGCGGCGTAGCCGCGCTGGGTTTATCTGTGTCCCATTATAATCTCTTTTTGGCGGAGGGAGTAGGATTCGAACCCACGTCCCCTTTCGGGGAAACGGTTTTCAAGACCGCCGCCATCGACCACTCGGCCATCCCTCCGGATACGGTTAATAACGCATAGAGCAGAGAGCATAGAGCATGGGGTAAAGAACGAATAAAAGCATAAAGCTAAAGGGCAAAGAACAAAAAAACTACGGCCTTTAATCCTTGGGCTATGAGCCATGAGCTATGAGCTGCTTTACGCTATGCTCTATGCGCTGTGCGTCTTTCTATTTTGGCGGCTCCGCCCATGTAAGGGCGGAGGACTTCGGGGATGAGGACGGTTCCGTCCTCCTGCTGGAAGTTCTCCAGAATCGCCACCAGGGTCCGGCCGATCGCCAACCCCGATCCATTCAGGGTGTGGACAAACTCCGTTCCCTTTTTTCCTTTGGGGCGGTAGCGGATATTGGCCCGCCGCGCCTGGAAATCCTCGAAGTTGCTGCAGGAGGAGATTTCCTTGTACCCGCCCTGGCCGGGAAGCCAGGCTTCCAGATCGTAAGTTTTGGCGGCCGAGAAACCAAGGTCCCCAGTACACAGCATGATCACCCGGTAGGGAATTCCCAGACGCTTCAAAACCTCCTCGGCATTGTGGGTCAGTTTTTCCAGCTCGTCATAGGAAGTCTCTGGAGTCGTAAACTTCACCAACTCGACCTTATTGAACTGGTGCTGACGAATCAATCCCCTGGTGTCCTTACCGTAGGAGCCGGCCTCCTTGCGAAAGCAGGGGGTATAAGCCGTGTAATAAAGGGGCAGATCCTCTTCGGGCAGGATTTCATCCTGGTGAATATTCGTGACCGGAACTTCCGCCGTGGGAATCAAGAAGTAATCCGGGTCGCTGAGCTTAAACAGGTCCTCTTCGAATTTCGGAAGCTGGCCGGTTCCGGTCATGGCCCTTCGGTTCACCAGGAAAGGAGGCAGAACCTCCTGGTAGCCATGCTCGGAGGTATGGAGGTCCAGCATGAAATTCAGAAGCGCTCTTTCCAGCCTGGCCCCAGCCCCTTTGTAAAGCGTGAACCGCGCTCCCGTAATCTTGGCGCCCCGGTCGAAATCCAGAATGTCGAGAGCCTCCCCGATATCCCAGTGCGGTTTGGGGGCGAAAGAGAATTCGGGGGGGGTCCCCCATTTGCGGATTTCTGGATTGTCCCGCTCGCCCTGCCCAACAACGACACTCTCATGGGGGATATTGGGAATCGTCAGCATAAGCCCTTGCAGGGCCTCTTCTTTCTCCACCAGGCCAGTCTCCATTTCCTTGATCCGGTTGGAGACTTCTTTCATCCGGCCGATCTCTTCGTTGGCGTCCAGCTTTTTCTTCTTCTTCTCCGCGATCACGTCGGAGACCTGGTTGCGCTGGGCGCGAAGAGATTCCGATTCCTGCAGAATCTGCCGCCGTTCGGCGTCCAGTTGAGCGAATCGTTCCCAATCCACTGCCTGGCCCCGCCGGCCGATTTTCTCCTTTACTTCTTCGAGGTGTTCTCGTGTATATTTCAGGTCCAGCATACGATGATCTCTGTATTTCACTGTAATATTTAGTAAATTATCATTTCATGCGGGCAGAGTCAACTCCGATCTACAACTTGCCCACTTCACTTTCCAGAAATCAGGTCAATGCTCATAGCTTGGAGGCCGTGCCCGGCCCGGGGGCAAGGCCGTGGTTCTCGGCATGATGAGGCACGGATTCTTTCATCGGTCCGGGCGGAATCGGCCCGGGGGTGCGCAGATGACCCTGCCCATACCGCCTCCCTCTGCGGAAGGGGAGCGATCTTTCATCGGATCTTCGCTACCCGCCGATCCTGCCTTCCAACCACGGCCTTGTCCCCGGGCCACAAGAAAAGGTATCTTAAAAGTGAAGGGGCAAGGATATTAAAAACCACGGGCATTCAATGGTCCTGTTCCCTTTCATCCCGGAAAGATCAGGCGGGGGTGAAAATGTCTCCGGTAAACTGAATGGGCAGGAGAAAAAAAGTCCGGCTTAGGAGGAAACCGGGAAGAGATTCTCCGGCGGGGCTTCATTGGCGGTTAGAGGATGGTTTTCTCCTCAACCAGAGGTAGAATACCAGCGCGGCTACACAGGCCAGGATGGCCAGAATCCTGAGAAGGTGATCAATTCGGGTGATGACCTCCGCCAGCCACCAGATGCTCGCCCCGAAATAATACCCCAGCAGAATCAACAAGGGAATCAGGATCAGGGCTCCAAGGAAGTCGAGCCATAGAAATCGGCCCAGCTTGATCCCCATGGTCCCGGCGGCGAAAAATACGGGTACCCGGAAACCCGAAATGAAGCGGGCGATAAAAATGGTCTTCTTCCCGTGGCCCTGGAAGAACTGCCGGCCCTTTTCCAGCCGGCTCTCGGTTATGATTTTTCGGAGGTACTGATGGTTGAGGAGGTCCGGACCCCATTTTTTCCCGATGGCGTAGATGGCCAAGTCACCGCCCAGGATGCCCAAAAAACTAACGGCCAGCGTTGGGTAGAGACGGACGATCCCCAAGTGGATAAAAAACCCTCCGGAGAGCAGGGTCAATTCTTCCGGAATCGGAAGGCCCAATCCGCAGAGAAAAAGGATCAGAAAGAGCCCGGCATAGATGAATGGCTCGGAGTAATGGAGGAGGAAAAGAGTTTCGTTAGACAAGGTTTCTCTGGCTCCAGCCGGGGATTTACCTCATCCAGGGGTGGTTTTTGGGATTTCCGATGGGGCAGAAGGAGGTTCCGGAGGGGTCCTCTCGGCAGTCAGGGTTTCGATCTCCTTCTGGAGATTCTTAACCCGCTTTCGCAAACCCCGCGCTTTGGACTTGAGCTTCCAACTTTCCGCCCAGTCCACCGAAAATCCCAATGCCATTCCGATCACCAGACAAGCCAGGACCAGAAGAAAAAGGGGGAAAGGGCCTGTAGCCCAACCGAAGAAATAGCGCAGGGAGATTTCCTCCCGGTTGAGGGTAGAAAAGGTAGCTGCCAGGATGACAAAGAGGACCGCCAGTATGATTTTGATCATTTAACCACCCGGAAATGAACGCTGCCTTTGGGCGTCTCCTGCTTATATCTTCTTAGAAAGATAGCAAATGTTTCGAGGGGGTGTCAACTCATTTTCGAGGATCGCCCTGACGGGCTTGAGGAACGGTCGCTGCGCTCCCTTGAGGACCGGCCCTTCGGGCCTCGAGGACCGCTCCGCTTAAGGCAAATGCAAAAAATGCTTTGGCCTCGAGGGCGAAGCCCGGTCCTCAAGGCAACGAAGTTGCCGATCCTTAAGCGGAGCGCTCCTCAAGGGGGCCTTGCCCCCGGTCCTTGGCCATGTTTCTCATTGCGCTAGGCAGTCCAGATATGATATATAATACCATTGAATTATTCATGAATTATTCTGAGGGGGTTAAGCCGAAAGGAAAAAATCTTTCGGCTCTTGAAGCGGGGTCATGAAGGGGTACATTTTAAAGCGGCTCTTCCATTCCATTTTTGTTCTGGTGGGCATTTCCCTGGTGGTCTTCATCATTCTCCACCTCACGGGAGACCCCGCAGCCCTGCTGATGCCCATGGACGCCACTCCTGAACAGGTGGCCCAGTTCCGCCAGGAAATGGGCTTCAACGATCCGATTGTTGTGCAATATTGGCGCTTCTTCAAAGGAACCCTCAGGGGAGATTTCGGCCAGTCTTTCCGCCACAGCCAGCCCGCTCTGGAATTGGTCATGGAGCGCATGCCGGCCACCATCCAGCTGACGCTCGCCGCCATGGTCATCGCTCTCCTCGTGGCCATTCCGGTGGGGATTATTTCGGCGATCCGCCGTAATTCCCTACTGGATCACGTCGGAATGACCGGGGCCCTATTAGGTCAATCCACCCCCGTATTCTGGCTGGGGATCATGCTGATCCTGATTTTCTCGGTGACGCTCCAGTGGTTTCCTTCGTCTGGGCGAGGGGAAGTTCAACATCTGGTCCTTCCCGCCATTACCCTGGGAATGTTCACCATGGCCCGGACCGCCCGGATGATGCGGTCCAGCATGCTGGAAGTGCTGGGGCAGGAGTACATGAAGACCGCCAAGGCCAAAGGGTTGAACCCGGGGACGGTTATTTTGAAGCACGCCCTGAAGAATGCCGCGATCCCGGTGGTAACCATCATCGGCATGGAGCTGGGGACCCTCCTGGGGGGAGCGGTCATCACCGAAACCATCTTTGCCTGGCCGGGAGTGGGGCGGCTGGCGGTTCAAGCGATCTACAACCGGGATTACCCGGTCGTACAGGCCGCCGTATTCCTCCTGGCTTCGATCTTTGTCTTGGTGAATCTCGTCGTTGATCTCCTGTACACGTATTTGGATCCAAGGGTGAAGCTGGGGTGAGATTGAGAAGGCGCATAGAGCATAGCGAAAAAACGGAAACTGGTTATCTACAGATTACAAAGCGCGGCCGAGCCGCAACCAAAATAGTGAGTTTTGCCAAAGACAACACGCCTTCCAGAAATCCCCCCTCGCCCCCCTTTATTAAAGGGGGGTTAGGGGGGCTTTCAGCGGGTGATTGGCTAAATAGAATTATCTTTGCATAATTTAAAGAGTCTGCAAAATAGTAGTACAGATTACAAAGAGATATAAAGGCTACGAATCAATCTTATGA
>Ga0315285_10001503_pt1 | contig 24488 bp, 17 predicted proteins | sample YL17G09_36_MG_FD_203698 | JGI IMG/M metagenome (GOLD analysis project Ga0315285, IMG submission 203698) | Sediment microbial communities from Yellowstone Lake, YNP, Wyoming, USA - YL17G09_36 | ecosystem: Environmental > Aquatic > Freshwater > Lake > Sediment | place: USA: Wyoming | collected... | reverse complement strand
TCGAAGGGAGCTTGCATCCCTCTTCGGATACGCCCACACATTTGGAGCTGTATCGGGGTTTTGAGCAAATCGGCGGCATTTGCCATACCCACTCGCTTTACGCCACTATGTGGGCGCAGGCCGAGCGAGAGCTTCCCTGTTTGGGAACCACTCATGCCGATCACTTCTACGGGCCGGTACCGGTCACCGAAGTAATGACAGGCGATGAGATCGAGCAGGACTACGAGCGCAATACGGGCAAAGTGATTGTTCGCCGATTTGAGTCGCCCCCGCGTCTTCTTGTCGAAGACAAGAACGGGGGGGTTAGCCCCCGCCTTTCGGCGGGGGTACCCCGGCCATTGGCCGGGGCTAACGCCCCTGCGGCGGCAGGGGCGGTTGACCCATTGCAGATGCCGGCTGTATTGGTGGCAAATCACGGACCGTTTACGTGGGGCAAAACGCCCGCTGAATCTGTGGAAAACGCCGTTGTGCTGGAGCGAGTAGCACAGATGGCCTTTGGCACTTTTTTGCTCAACGCGAGGCAGGGCGCCATTTCACAGGCGCTGTTGGATAAGCATTATCTGCGAAAACATGGACAAGACGCTTATTATGGCCAAAAGGGCAACCATATTTAGCCCCGCAATTTATTGCGGGGTCCGTCGCCGTACCGGCGACGGCTAAACAATTTGGTACGAGACTCGCTTTGGCCAAGGAGAATTGCTATGGCAAAGATAACGTTCGGTATTATTGTCGGCAACCGCGCATTCTTCCCGGATATGCTGGCGAAAGAGGGGCGAAAGAACATTCTCGATGCGCTGAAGAAAAATGGTTACGGCGGCGTTTGTCTGGCAACGACCGAGACAAAGCATGGGGCGGTCGAGACATTCGAGGATGCCAAAAAGTGTGCGGCACTGTTTGCCTCCAAGGGAGACAAGATTGACGGCATCATAGTCACGCTTCCCAACTTTGGAGATGAAAGAGGGGTGGCTCAGGCCATCAAACGCAGCGGATTAAATGTGCCCATATTGGTTCAGGCTGAGCAGGATACCCCGGACAAAATGGCGATGGGCCGGCGACGCGACTCGTTCTGCGGCAAGATCAGCGTCTGCAATAACCTCAGGCAGGCCGGAATACCCTTTACATTGACCGCCTCGCACACGCTCAAAGTCGGCTCCGCCGAGTTTGACAAAGAGCTTGCCCAGTTTGCTGCCGTCTGCAGAATCGTCAAAGGGCTGAAGTCTGTCCGCTTCGGAGCCATCGGTTCTCGTCCCGCAGCATTCAACACTGTTCGCTACAGCGAGAAGATTCTTGAGCTTGCCGACATTGCCGTCGAACCCATAGATTTGTACGAGATGCTCGGCAGGGTAGACCGGCTCGGTGATAATGAGCCGGGCGTGAGGGCCAAGCTCAATGCCATCAAGAATTATACCGTCACAGAAGCTATGCCGGCCGCGAGCCTGCTAAAAATGGCTAAGTTTGGCTACGTCATCGACAAATGGGTTAAGCAGAACGAGCTGGCCGGCACCGCTATTCAGTGCTGGACTGCTCTGGAGGAATTCTTCGGCATTGTTCCGTGTGCGCTTATGAGCATGATGAGTGAGTCGTTACTGCCGAGTGCCTGCGAAGTAGACGTGACCGGTCTTTTGAGCATGTACATTTTGCAGTTAGCCGGTGGCACACCCAGCGCACTACTGGACTGGAACAATAACTTCGGCGACGACCCGGATAAGTGTGTGTTGTTCCACTGCAGCAATATACCCAAGTCGCTGCTGGCGACAAGTAAGATGGACTTTCAGGAAATTATCGCCGGTGCCGTTGGCAAAGACAATACTTACGGGACAATTGTTGGTCGCATTAAAGCTGGGCCGGCCACGTTTTGTAGACTGACCACCGACGATATTGAGGGCATGCTGAGCGTGTACGTGGGCGAGGGCGAGTTCACCAACGATAAGCTGGACACATTTGGCGGCTACGGCGTAATGAAGATAAACAACCTCCAGTCGCTAATGGCTTACGTATGCAACATGGGCTTCGAGCACCACGTGGCGGTCAACATGTCCCAGACAGCCGCTGCGGTTGCCGAGGCTCTGGGCAATTACATGGGCTGGGACGTGTACAGGCACACGTAGGCCCGTGCGTCGTTCGTGCCTCGTCCTCCATCTCTGGCCGTTTGTCCGTCCGGACCCAGGGACCAATTATGGCAACACGGATAGTCCGGCATTTAGCCAGCCATCGGCCATTGCAGCGAAATCCGTCAGGTCAATCATGCAATCGCCGTTAATGTCGCCGCTTAGGTCTAACTGCCCAACATTGAAGCATCTGGCCGGGCAGAGCCGGAGATCGTCAATATACACAACGTCACGATCTTTCGACGCTAAGTCTTGACCGGAGTTTGTCCCGTTGCCGAAGCCGATAGCAATCTTCTTGACGGCAGCCAGGTTCACACCGGCGCTGCTGAACTGTTCAAGAGCAATGTCCCACTGTGTCCACGTGTCTGACTCAACCGCGTACGTGTAAGGGTGTGCCACCGCGGCACTTTTGCCGGAGGCATCTTCCAGTCTCACACGCATCAACTGCTCCACATTTTCGTTCACGCCACGGAAAGCCAGCGACAGTCCCTTGATCCCATATTTGGTCCAATCCTGGGCGGCGGCGAAAGTGTAAGTCGCTTCAGTAAGGTATGGGTCAAACTGATTCTGGTACTCAAAGCGCATCGACTTGGCACCCTGCTGAACATTACTGGTCTCTAGGAAAACGTAATCATACGGGGGGATGTGGGGGATGTTGTGCGGCCATTTTGCGGCTATGGCAGCGTTATCAGCATAGGATTCAAAATCATCCACGGCCAGGCACTGCGCTGTCGTGAAGGCCCACGTATGGCCTGTAACCGTGCCCGAAGGGCCTACCTGATCGACCCGCCACTGATAAGTCTGACCAAACTCCAGCGTGCCCGGGTCATAGCTCTTACCCGCGGGGGCAGGGGCCACCTTTTGCAGCGCCCCCTTTTTGCCGAACCACAATTCGCGGGAAGTCGCAAAGGCTGCCTCTACCCAGCTAAGGTTAGCTTCTGCCGACACATCGGCGGCACCGTCGGCTGGGCTGGGGTTGACCGCCGCGGGACCATCTGAAATAGAGAAGACATCGTCAAAGGTGGTATGGTAGCCGACCGGTGCGGGATTCTCATTCGAGCTGAAGATACCGCTCGGACCGCTGGCAAACACGTTATCATGGATACCTTTCCTCTCCCAGGGGTCGTTGCCGCTCGTGTCGATAAAGGTCGGAGTTCTCACGAGCAAGGGGCCGCCCTTGTACTGATAGATACTGCCGGTGATGTATACCGGGTCTGACCCGACCACGTCCAGCTCAACGTAGTGGCTTCTGGCGTGGTCCAGGCCGGGCACCGGAACCTCCGGCTGCCAGGTCTGCATAATCTGGTCATCGAGGTTGACAATCTTCAGCAGTTCAATTCTCAGATTGGCCGGGCCGTCCTCATAATGTACGATCATGATGTAGGCGCTGGCAACTATGCCTGGCGCGCCGGTCAGCGAACCATCGGGGTCAATGAAGTAACTTGCTCTGGCCGCCAGACCGTGATAATTACGAGAGGCGTCGCCGGCGACATTGAATACCGCACCGATGCGGACGTCGCGGAACACTTCATCCGAACCGAAACCCATGCCAAACGCCGAGCCTGGGGGCATCGCGCCAACTGAAGTAGTCTCATTAATAGATAGGTAGTCATTGTTACCGGCACCGTCCTTTATAGTCGCCTTGAATGTCTTGGTCACGTCAGGGTAGCAGTAGAATTTCCAAGTTGTCAGATCGAAAGCGTTGCCGCCGAATGTCTCCGACCAGTTGGCATGCGCGGCGACGCTTACCGCGAGAATCAGGCTCACCATTAAACAAATTTTTGAGTTTTTATTTAGCATAAAATCTTCTCCTTTTTGGCCCCCGCCGTTTTGCTTCGCAAAAGCGAAGCAGCGGGGGCAAACGGCTTATGATCATACTCACTTTTTAGTTGGTAATCAAGCGTGAGGTGGGCCTCGCTCTGCGGGAACCCAACGGCGATCATTTGGACGCCTGTGGTGTCCTTCGATCATCCTCTTTGATCCGTCGGCGGACGATTCACGAGGGAGGCGCATGGGAGCAATTGGCATTGCCTTACGGTGGTGCCTCTGGTTTAACGAATGCGGCGACGCCGCAGAGCGAGCACCCCGAGGCCCAGCAGTGCTATCGTTGCCGGCTCAGGAATGGCCATTACAGTCGTTTTGCCAGGATTGAGCACGTCGTAGTCATATCGACACTCTGCGCCACTCACGCCGCCGTAGGCAGTAATCAGGCCGGCTCCGATAAAGCGGAGAACATTTTCCCTCTTATCGCCGTTAAGTATGAGGGTGCCCTCGGTGATATTCAGGCCGTTGCCCGGTCCTTCTATCATCAAATCGCCAGCCATTATAGTACCGGCCAGCAGGTCCACCCAACCGGTAGAGCCGTCCAGGCCAATCTTTACAGCATTTGCGTCGGCGACAGTGATCACGCCGCTGGTCATATTCAGACGACCTGTCCCGGGATGTGGAATTTCCTGAAATGGGTCCGCAATTACTTCAATAAATGTGCCGCCGACGACCAGGTCTCCGAAAATATTTATATTTGTAGTCGCACCAGAGATATTGGCGGTTCCGCTGGCATCCCTGTAGCCGACTCTGAAGTCTCTGTTGTTAAGTTCAGTGCCGACATTTATCGTGCCTCCCAGCATATCAAGAAGGCCGTTGGAAGCAGTGACGCCGTCGGCGCCAACGTTTGCGCCAACGGACAAGTTTCCACTGACATTTAAGATGCCGCCTGAAATAGTGGCGTTTCCGGCGGCACCATCGCCGCCAATCCTCATTGCCCTGGTAGCAACCGGGTCTACGGAGGTATCGGGGCCGACGCTGATAGTTCCGCCGGACATAATAAGACTGCCGAGGCCTCCCAAGTCCTCGCCGATGTCCCAGGTTCCGGCAGTACTTACCGTGCCGTCCTCCATGTAGAATCTGCCGGTCGCTGCCCTGCCCACTGTTGAGGCTTGTAACAGCGTGAGGGAACCACCAGTCATACGTAGGTCGCCGGCAAAGGCGGTAGTTCCATCGGAGTATCCAACATGCAAGTTCTTAACTTTTGCAGAGACCGCCGCATCGATAAGGCATCTGCCTGCATCTGCGAGCACGATACGAGCCACATCTGCCTCGACTGGAATCTTGTTGGCGCTCCAGTTCAATGCAGTATCCCAGCGATTGTCACCACCTTCGTTGTCCCACGTTCTTGTCGCAGCCAAGGCGAGCTGGTTGCCGACTAAAGCCAGCGTGAGCACGAAAGAAATGAGGGAAAAAAACGTTCTGTACATAATTCTCCTCCTTCACGAGGTTGGGCCTCAAAAATTTGGGCCGTATCGCTACCCTCCTCCTTTAGGAAGGGCGACCAAAACCTGTAAATCACCCATCTTGTCCAGTTTTGCTCACATTTCTTATATCAGATTATCTACCTTCTCGTCAAGAATATTATGGTGGAAAATTTAGAGCTTTCTAATTTGAATCACCGAGAGTATATAACCTCTTTATGCCCAGCCCCTTACGGACATTCATGGAGAAAGTATCTTTGAAAACTGCCGGCGCCGCCGCCATTTTTTCACGTACGCCTGAGCTATGCTTACCAAAAACGCAGGGCCTACACCGATTTATTTCGGCGTAGGCCCCGAATTGATCCAAGGCCTAACAGGAACCCCGTGTAAAACACGGGGCGAAATATTGCCGGCGGTTTCACAGCCGGTTTCTGGCCAACGCCCTACGGCTGTGGCCACAGCAGCTCATCCAGCCACTGATCGACCACCAGCGCATAGTCCTTGAAGTTGATCGTGCTGTCATCGTTCATGTTCATATCGAACCAGCTAAACACCAGATCGCCGTCATAGCCATTGCCCGAAGAATCAGCAGCGATGTTACCTGAGGTCTCGTCCAGCTTGTACCAGAGAATCGGACCTGTAGCGGGCTGTCCTGTCCCCTGAGCCAGGCCCGCGATATCGGCTGCCGAGAGTGCATAGTCATAGATGCGGACGTCGTCGAGTTGCTGGATGGGATTGCCGGCGCCTCTGGCTCCGTCAAAGACCGTTGCTTCGGAGTTGGCACCCAGGAAGCCATAACGGATGTTACCGGTGCCGAACGTCGTGCCTCCTGTCGCTGAAGGCTCCGTCTTGCCGTCGATGTATATAGTCAGCGTGCCGTTATCGAACACGCCAACCACATGGTGCCACTGGTCGTCATCTACGCGCGTGACGCTGCCGTAGTCCACCTGGCCCGTGCTGGTCATCACATGCCAGCCAACCTGGCCTGCAGTAACCGGCGTGTTAGTGTTGATCGCCAGGCGGTAGTACTCGTTGCGGTCAAACGCGACAATGTACTGGGCAGCCTCGCTGTTGGTGCGAATCCAGGCACAGACGCTAACTTCCGTGTAATTAGTGCCGGCGTAGTGCAGGTCTTCAATGGCGACATAGTCACCGCTGGGACCAAATAGGAGGGCACCGCTGCCATCATGGCCGCCCATCGTATCCCAGATAATCCGCAGCCAGTTGTCTGCCAACGTTTGAATGTCGGAATAATCGACCACACAATCATTGGTGAAATCGGCCTCCGGCTTCAGAATCGTAGGAACACATCTGGGCCGGTACAACCAAATATCGTCAATGTACAACGTACCGGTGCCGCCGGCCTGCGGATTAACCCTATTGCCTACGCCGATAAACATCTTCTTTATGCTCTTGAGGTTCACGCCGGCGTTGCTGAACTCTTTCATGTCGATGTTCCATTCCTGCCAGGTGTCCAGCAGCACGATGTTGGGGTCCTGATGATTGACCACTTTACTCTTGCCGGTGCTATCTTCCACAGCCACGTACAACTGGTCAGCCAGATTGCTTGTGATGCCGATGTCCTGCGCTTGCCACTGGCCTGTAATGTTGCCCGTGGTAATTACCTCGGAGAACACGGCCGTGCACGTTGCAGCGGTGTTATTGCTAGTCAGCGCCAGGCCTATATAAACGTCGTCAGCCATTTGCACTGTCACCTGCGTATCCAGCTCCTCCCAGTTGGCCCCGTCGGATGAATGAAAGGCCCTGACTGAGCCGCCGAGGTAGCGTTCCACTCTTAGCCAGTGCGGCAAGGTTAGTGTCGTACCCGGATTGAAGCCGCTGGTAGCATCGCCTGCCGCGTAGCGGCGGTTGAACCTGACTCCGCCATCCGGTCTGAAGAACACGAATGCGTTCGCCGAAGACGGGTCCAGCGTCTCACGAATCATCACTCCGCACTTGGCATCGGCAGCGGTATTAGTCATGCTTTCCAGCTTGACCTCCATCGTACCGACTCCGGAAAGCCGCTTGAAGACATAATTGAAATGGTCGGCAGCGTCATAGATGTTCGCAGAACGGGCGGTCATCGTGTATGTACCCACAGGCCCTTCTGTATAGGTGCTGGCTGTTGGTAAGTTACCTCTGAACCAAACCGTCAACGCCTTGACACCCTGCCTGGTCCAATCCTGCGGCGAGGCCCACTCCCGCTGGGTCTCAGAGTACCGGGCTTTGCCGGTCGCTCCGGTGTTATTGTAAGCCATAGGCATCGATTGGTTACCGCCGTGCACTATAGTCTGCTCCGCGTACGGAGGCTGACTGTTACCCACAGCCGAGCCGGTGCCGTTACCGGGATACCCGGGTGCCGGTTGACTGAATCCCAATCCATCCCGCCAGGTCTGGAAGATTCTGTTGCCAATGTCGTCTGTGTAAGACTCAAAATCTTCCAGAATAAGGCCGTTGCCTACCGTGAAGCTCCAGACTTTGCCTCTGCTGACAGTCGCGTCGGTGTTGTATTCATCGATCCGCCAGAAGTAAGTCTGGTCGTATGTGACGCCCGCCGGCGGATTGTAGGTGTTGGCATCCTGCCGGCCTCGATAGATGCCGCTCGTATCGGAGGTATCGGCGGTAGCCACGTCAAATTCATCGGTGCCCAAATACACATCGTGTTTGGCAGCAAAATCTCCTTTCGACCAACTAAGGGGTACGGAACGTTCTACGTCCGTCGTTACCCCATTCGCCGGGCTCGGGCCCCACGCGGGTCTGGGGTCGGGTCTGAGCATAATCTCCTGAATCTCAGCCTGCGTCAGGACTTTATCATAGATACGAACATCGTCAATCGCTCCCCAGTACCACCTGCCGGTAGTATTGTAGCGGCGACCTATGGTGACAGGATAGTTGGCGACGATATTGAACGCCGTTGAGTTCGTTGACTGGCTGGTGTCATCTTTACCGTCCAGCCAGAGTATCACAGCCGGATACGAAATCGTAGCGCCCCTTATGACGGTTACGGCAACGTGGTGCCATTCATCGTCGCTCAGATTGGTGTTGGCCACGACAAAACGGGGGTCGGCTCCATTCTCACAGCGAAGCGTGTCGGCGTTGGTCCGGAATTCGACCCTTTGGCCGTTGGAGGGATTGCCCCAGCCGACAATCTCACCCTCGTCGCGGGTCCTTATCCACGCAGTTATGCTGAAGGCGCGTGAACCGAGAACGCCCATGTAACCGTCCACAGTCACATATTGATCAGTCGGTTCGTCAAAGAACTCGAGGCAATCACCGTCAACGCCCGCTGCCCATAGTAGGTCGCCGTGGATGGTGCCATGATGGTCATAGCCGGAATAATCAATGACCGTACCGGTACCCTCATCATCCAGCTTCCACCAGCCGACAAGATTCGGGTCATAAATGGGCATAACCGGTTCTGTTCTGAATCGCCAGACGTTCCCTGTGTGCGTGGTGGTGCCATCGAACTCATCGATACGCCAGTAATAGGTTCTGTCTTTGGTAAGCGGTCCGGGCGTATAGGTCGTAGCTGCCTGCTGAGCTTTGGACGTGTTGCCGGTGCCGGCAGCCACGTCGGTTTGACTGGTGCCGAAGTACACGTGGTGAACAATCGCACCGAAGCCTGGGACCCAGCTAAGTTCCACATCTGGATCCACCCATGTGGCCCCATCAGCCGGGCTGGGGCCAGTGGCTTTCGGCGGAACAACCCTAAAGCTCCAGACCTCGCCGGTGTGGATTTTACCGCCGGTCTCGACCTCGTCGATCCGCCAGTAGTAAGTGGTGCCCGGAACCAGATTGCCGGCATAGTAAAATACGTTGCTCTGCCGGCCTTTGGCCGTGCCCACACTGCCCGCAGCCACCTCGGCAGGATCGGTGCCGAGGTAGACATCGTGCTGGACCGCGCCGGGTCCTGGCGACCAGCCAAGGGCAGCAAGGGTCTGCTGAACCACTCCGCCGTCAGTGGGGGTGGGGTTGGTGGCGATTCCCGGGTCCCAGGGTGACAGCTCCGAACCGGGGATAACCGTCTGAGCATCTGCAGGTCCGTAGGCCACCCGCAAGTGGTCACCGCCAGTCCCTTCTTTGTAGATTGCCTCAATGTAGTATTTCTTGCCGGCCTCGAGCGTGATCGGTTTGGACTGCTGTCCCGCATACCTTGTCCAATTGGTAAAAGGCGCAGAGCGGATCGTCTGTGCAATCAGGATCTTCTTGTCCGCGCTGCCTTGCGAGCTCACGAACAGTTGACCCTCGTCGTCACTGATTATCCAGAAGGTGTATTCGCCGGTCGTCGGTGGATGGAAGTAACCGCGAACCCGGGCTCCATACTCGTCCGTCAGAACCGCCAGTTCCGGGGGCTTTGTACCGGCGGCCGGCACCTCGAAGCTGGTCAGCATGGCGCTGCCGGCCGGGTTGTCGGGATAGTCGGGATGGTTCAAAAGGACGGTCAAATCGGTGGTGGGGATGCCCGTCCACCATTCGATCAGTATTTCGCCGGTCTGGCCGCTGGCATTACTGACCAACCCCAGGGCTACAACTAAACAAATTGAATAAATCAGCCTTCTACTCATAATATTCCTCCTTCAGAAAACTAAAATCCAGAAATCCTGGATTCGGGGCGTATAGCGATGGTGTTCTACTTGGTGTGCGTTGCCCCACATCCCGAATAAAAAACGCTTGCTCCCGCGGAAGACTCAAAAAGCTCCGCACCTTACAAATCCAAACACATACAAATTTACCTAATTTGATTTATAACAGATTAACGACATAACTTCAAGAAAAAACTTTGAGGCAAAATCACGTAGCTCTGTGTCAAGAATGGTCTCTTACAGGCTTGAAAAGCACTACAGTTTTTTTGGGATTTTGCCGCTTGCGATCATACGGTCTGTCCTACGGTAAGTGCTTGTGGTTACAGGCATTATCGTTCACACGGGCCGCTTTTGTTTGGCGCCTTCAGTAATCAAAGATTCGGAAGTCGACTACCCCGGTGTGGGCCCTGAAGAAAATCTGCCTTTCTGTGTGAGATTCCGCTTGACACGGCAGGTGCCTGCCCTTATACTGAATTGATAAGGTAAGGAGAGTAAGCCACAACATCAAGACTCAACAGAGGATGAGTCTGCCTCAACCGAAGGGTGATGCAAGAAGAAGTTGGAGGAAGGGTAAAATGAAACAAGAAAGACTTTTGGCTTTGCTGGTATTGTTGGGGCTGATGACTGCTCCGGTCTGGGCTGCGAGTATCCCCATTTGTAAACCGGGCGATTTTATCATCGGCATCGACACCGACGGGATGAAGTCGAACAGTAGTTATGCGGCTGCCGACTCGCCGAAAAATGTGCTGGACAGCAACCCCGCCACCAAGTACCGGAACCTTGGCGGGCCCGGTAGCGGGTTCATCGTCACACCGAGCCTCGGCATGACTCTGATGCAGAGTTTTACGCTAACGACGGCTAACGACTCCGTGACTCGCGACCCAACCTCATGGGAGGTGTACGGCACGAACGCGAGCATTAAAAGTACCGACAACAGCACTGGCCTTGCCGAGAGCTGGACGTTGATGGACAAAGGGCTCATCGCGTTACCCGCTGCGCGGAAAACACTCGGCCCGGTTGTTGCGGTAAGCAACATGGCGCCCTACACATCGTATAAGATGATCTGGCCGACTAACGGTGGTAGCAGCAGCCTACAGGTCGCGGACGCAGCGTTCTACCCGATGCCCGATGGCACCGGCTTGAGCCTGCTGTCGGCGGCAGATTCCATCCTGGCCATCCACGCGGCTCTAGACAGCCGCTCTCCGGCCGCTGGTCCGACTGGCTTGTCCGAAGGCCCGCCTAGCGCTATTGACCGCACGACTGACTGGAAATACTTGAACTTCGGCGAAGAGAATTCGGGCTTCATTGTGACGCCGTCGATTGGCCCATCCACTTTGGACAGCTTCCAGATCACAACAGCCAATGATTCCCCGGAACGTGACCCAACGATTTGGATGCTCTATGGCACGAACGCCCCGATCACCAGCGCCAATAACAGCGACGGGAAAGCCGAAAACTGGACGCTGATCGCCGGCGGGACATTGACCTTACCGGATGCCCGTAACACGCTCGGGCCGATGGTTGATATCTGCAACCAAGCTCAGGCCTATACATCCTACAGGATGCTGTTCACGGGCGTGAAGAATGCGACTGCGGCCAACTCGATGCAGATCGCCGAAATTCAGTTCTACGGCGTTCCCGAGCCGGCAACAATTTGCCTGCTTGGCTTGGGTTGTTTGGCTCTGCTGCGAAGACGCGGGCAATAGCAGCCAGAACAAGAGAATAAGATCGCGGTATTTTTTGGCCTGACCGCAGAGAACGCTGAGATCACCGAGGCAGGACGGTACGGTTTTTTCGGCGTAGGCTCGGCGTCCTCTGCGGGAAGGCTTTTTTTGCGCGAATTTTCCGTCTGCGGGATACAACTCCCAGTACAGAACTCAGAGTACGGGCTTGTGAGGTCTCAGCTCGGACAGCGAGTCTGTTTACAGCCCGAATTGTGAGCGAAAGAACTTGATCATTTCCAGGTGGGGATCACCCTTAAACTCGCTGCTGTGGTAGTAGATGTACCTTACGCCAACCTTGTCGAGGGCTTTCTTCAATTGGTGGGCAAAACGCGGATGATGGATGCCCTGACCCGGTTTGGCATCCGGCGGAAGATCCCGGTCAGGCTCGCTGTAGAACATAAAGATAGGCGGGTCATCGGGCGATACGTGCTTGATCGCGGAAACCTTGTCATACACTTTTTGCAGCTCCGGCTTATCAATCTCGTCAACACTTTTGATGTTGTAACATTTGAAGATGGAGGGGTGCTCATAGGCTCGCCCGCCAATCCACTGCTTGATGACTCTGGGGTCGTAGCTGCTCTGCCCGCCGAATGAGCCTACCGCGACAAGCCGGCTGGACTGCCGGGCGACAGGATCGGCGCTGTTGGGTTCGGCCAGGTCGTTGTAAAATGCCAGGAACATAGAGATTCCTGCTCCCGCTGAGCCGCCATACGCGGCTATGCGTTTTGGGTCGATGTTCCATTCTTTGGCCTTATATCGCAGGAACTGGATGGCCCTGGCTCCATCCATCTGCGGCGCCGGAAATGGGTGCGTGGTCACGAAGCGGTAATGAATGGCGGCCACAGAAATACCCGATTCGAGGCATTGAGTTAGAACGACGGGCTGAATACTTTTTTTATCACCGCCGACAAATCCGCCGCCGTGAATGTAGACCACGACGGGCGTGGGCTTTTGCGATTCAGGCTTCCAGAAGTCAAGCACCTGCCGGTCATGTTCGCCGTAGTGCACGTTGGCAAAAGTCGGCAAAGGTTTACTGACTTGAGCTGCCCTTGACTGCCCAAGCGTAGGCAAAGCCGTGCTGACCAGTGAAAGCACGACAACTATTGACCGAAACTGCCTTCTCATAATTCAAGCATCCAGAAAGATGGAATAATGTTCTATAGTACAGACCTAAGACAAGCGTCGCAATGCATTTATGGCTTGGCCATCCCTGGTCGGGATTGCACCTATTCTTGAAACCGGAACTTCGCAGTTGAAAATCGGCGATTGAGAGTCTACAATTGCGAGTCTATGAACGCTATATCGCTCCAAGGCGTGTGCAAATCTTTCGGCGATGTGCACGCGGTGAACAATTTGAACGTGAACGTGCCGGCGGGCAGCATATACGGCTTCCTCGGACCCAACGGCGCGGGCAAAACAACCACGATTCGCATGATTATGAACATCATCCGCCCGGACGGCGGACGCATCGATATATTTGGCGATCAATCAATCGAACGAGCCAAGACTCGGATCGGCTATATGCCCGAAGAACGGGGGCTCTATCGCAAGATGAAAGTCGCTAAAGTGCTGAGCTTTTTCGGCGCAATCAAAGGTTGCAACGCCAGAGACCTTGCCCGACAGGTGCCCCAGTGGCTGGAGCGGATGGAGCTGGCTGATTGGGCGGATAAAAAGGTGGAGGAACTTTCCAGAGGAATGCATCAGAAACTCCAGTTTGCGGTTGCTGTGATCAATGAGCCGGACCTGGTGATTCTTGATGAGCCTTTCTCCGGGCTGGACCCGGTAAACCAGGACTTACTCAGGGACATCATTCTTCAGATGCGCAATGCAGGCAAGACCATCGTCTTCTCCACGCACGTGATGCACGAGGCTGAGCAGCTCTGCGATTTTATCCTCCTGATAAACAGAGGAAAGCCGGTTTTGGACGGCAGACTGGATGAGATTCGCTCTGGTTATAGATCTCATGCGGTCGCTGTCGAGCTTGAGGGGGACACGAGTTTCATCAAGACGCTGCCTACGGTAAGGGCGGTAGAGTCTCAGGGCCGACCCTTCGACTGCGCTCAGGGCGGGCGTATGGAAATCAGCCTCGAAGCTGCTGCCGACCCCCAGGATTTGCTCAAAGAGCTGGTGGGCCGGGTGAAGGTGAAGGCCTTCGAGGTGAAAACGCCCTCATTGCATGAAATCTTTGTTCGCTTGGTTGGAAAAGGCAATGCAGAAGATTCTTAAGATTGCCCAGCGTGAGTATATTGAAGTCGTCCGCACCAAGACGTTCATTCTGGGCATCTTGATGACGCCGGCCATCATAGCAATAGTTGTGTTTATCAATAGTCGAACCCAGCGCAGTATAACCGGTCCGCGTCCGCCCAGGACAGTTGTCGTGGCCGACCTGTCGAAGCAGTTGACTGACCAGATCAAAGCCTCATTTGACCAGTACAATGTATCAAATCCCCAGCGACAAATCCTCGTGCAGGAGCTTTACACCGATAGCAGCTCGGATGAGCCGGCCAAGCAGAAAGTCCGCAATGGCCAATTGGATGCGTATATCGTCCTGGACGAAGATACCATCGAGGGCGCCGGCAAAATCCACTCTTTTACTCGCGGCACAAATATAGCCGAGCTTGACCTGCTTTCAACCGTAGAGAATCTGCTCAATAGCGCTGTTGTGAATCGACGCTGTAAGCTGCGGGATGTTTCGCCGGAGCTGCTGGCCGAGCTTCGCCGTCGAGTGCCGGCCGAGCGTGTGGACATAGGATCGCCTTCGCAGCAAAAACGCCTAAAAGAAGGTGAGCAAATCGCTAAGACAATGGTCCCTTTTTTCTTTATGTTCCTGATGTTTATGGGCATCTTTGGCATGGGCCAGCACATGCTGACCAGCGTTATTGAGGAGAAGAATTCACGGGTAATGGAAGTGCTGCTGTCGGCGGTGAGTCCATTTGAGCTGATGGCCGGCAAAATTGTGGGCCTGGCCGGCATTAGTCTGACCGTCATAGCGTTGTGGACTGCTGCGGCATGTGGAACCGTTTATTATGGAGCCGCTCACTGGTGGGATGTAAATATAGAGCTGCCGGCGGAAATACTTCCGTACTTCGTAATCTATTTCGTTCTGGGTTTTCTGATGTTTAGCTCCATCCTGGCGGGCATTGGCTCGGTTTGCAATACTCTCAAAGAGGCCCAAAGCCTTATGATGCCCATCACCTTCATGTTCATCTTGCCGATGGTAGCCTGGTTCAACCTTGCTCAGCGTCCGGATGGGCTGTTAGCGAGGGTACTGTCGTTTCTGCCGCCGCTGACGCCGATGGTGATGACGCTACGGCTGGCTTCAAATCCGCCGCCGTCATTTCTTGAGGTTTCTGCTTCAATCATATTGCTGGCCGCGTTTGTGCCGGCTGTGATGTGGGTGGCTGCCAAGGTTTTTAGAACCGGCATTCTTATGTACGGAAAACGCCCCGGCTTCTGGGAAGTTCTCCGCTGGCTGCGGCAAAATTGAGCCGGCGGTTTGCTGAATTCGTGGCCCGTTGCTCGTGGCTCGTCGCTCGGGTCACGGGTCACGGGTCACGGGCGACGGATTCTCGCCGAAGGACCCGTTGCCGCCGCGGCGTCGGTGGGGGCCTGGGCCCCGCGGTGCGCCGGGGAACCCTTGGCGCTGCGGTCCCCCCGGACCGCCGGGACCGGGCCGGAGTTGTCCCTCCAGTCGCTGCAGATGCTCACGCCAGAGCTGCTTTTGATGCTCATCGAGGATCGAGGATATCTCCGTATTCATCTGCCGCAACTGCTCAGTGATCTCTGTTCGGATATCTTCACGCATCTGCTGTAGCTTTTGCATGTGCTTACGCAACAGAGGCTGCATCTTCTTGGTTTGTTCTGGCGACAGGTGCAGATACGGCTCTATCCTATGCAGCATTGTTTCGGCGGCAAATTCAGGGCCGGGCATACGCGTTCTGTGGGGGTAGCACAACCAGGACAGCGTTAGAGCGATGCCGATTATGACACCTGCCAACAGGATAACCAGGCCGAAAAAAGCCATGCGCCAGCGATGTACCGCCGGCGAAATATGCCCGATGCTCGATGCTGGATCCTCGATATTCATTGCATCACCCATGAAATAGCCTCGACAAGTTCAGCCAGTGGGTCGGCCCATGTCTGGTAAAGAAGAAAGGCTAATAGACCGGCTGGGATTGCCGCTGCCGAGGAGATCGCCGCCAGGTACATCCACGGCCTTTCCGTGGCGGATGCCAACCAGGCTCGGTCTCGGCGGGCCTGCTTTGCCGTGAGAATCGCCACCACGCGGTCGGCGACATCCACGCGCGGCGGCGTTTCGCCCCGAGCCCGAGCAATCAGGGATTCAAATAATTCGGCCGCGTTTTTCATATAGTTTCCACTCCGATTCTACGGAAGATTCTCTCCAGCTTTTTCCGGGCACGCATAGTCTGGACCTTAACCATAGATTTGGTCCAGCCGGCCCGATGAGCGGTTTCAGCCACGCTGCATCCCTCAAGATAACGCAAGGTCAGGACCAGACGGTCACGAGGCGGCAGCAGAGCCATCAGCTTATGAACCAGCTCGGCGGCCTCGCTCGCATCTGTCGCCGCGGCGGACTGGGCTATTTGCCTGGCAGCTTGACCCCACTGCTCCGGAGGTAAACTCTCGGCTTTCTGCCGGCGGCGGTTGAGCTTCCAGTAGCGATAGCCAACCCGTGTGGCGATACGGGCCAGCCAGTGGGCAAAAGGTGCTTCTGCCCGATAATCGCCAAGGCTCAGAAACGCCTGCACAAACACCTCCTGCACCAGCTCTTCGTGTACCTGGCGGTCCCGACTGAACCGCCACAAAATGCGTCCGACCTGCTCCTGGTGCCGCTCAATCAAGCGACGGTACGCCTCAGAATCGCCCTGACAGCTTTGCCGGGCATCCTCAAGGTCTTCGGCGCAAACAGCGGACCCATCGTTGCGGCTTTCTGATGGCCAAATAGGAGTTGAGTTCTTTACGACATCCGCCAGGTGAGTAAACAGCCATTCGGCCGGAAGGTCCGAATCCAGCGTTGCAGAGTCTGAAACAATCATGTGTTCAGCATATTCAGCCACAAGTGATCTATCAACACAATTTCCGTCTGATATGAAATCAGAACAAAGCCCTTTAGAGGACAAAAAGACTCCACCGGCGAAGTGTATGCCGGCGGGGTCATTTCCCAGTCGATTTCATTACCACGGTCGGCCAGGCCGATCACCTATCTGCTCTTTGAATTTCTCAAGTTCTTCGACACTCAGGGCGCCATCTCCGTCAGTATCGATCTTATTGAATACTTCCTGGACAGCCAAAGGGCATCTGCCGAGTCCGGCTTGTAGTTCTTCCTTGGTCAGTTTGCCGTCCTTGTTGGTGTCTTTGAGCTCGAAAAGTCTGTCGAGATTTAAGCCAAATCCCATCCCTCTACCGCGGGGCGGCTCTATGGGCCTGGGGCCCTGCCAGACACCCGGGCCAGCACCTCTGCGATGCCCGAATCTCATCATCGGGGGTTCGGGCAGGCCCGGTCCTTGCATTTCCTGCCCAAATCTCGGAAACCGCTGTCCCATCTGGCTCTGCAACTGCTCCAGTTTGGCCTGCTGCTCAGCGGTCAGAGCCGCTTTGATGGAGGCCATTGTAGCTGCTCTCAGCACTGCACACTGGCCAATTGCGTTGCCCAGGTTCGTCGCTGCGGCCCGGATTTTGGCCTCATTGCCTGCAAGCACCGCCTCATGCAGAGCCTTAGCTGCTTCGCCCACGGCCTTTTGGGCGGCTTGCATGGCTTCCTTGTTGGCGTCGTGGACCTGCTTGATGGCTTCGATTTGCTCATCGGTCAGGTCCAGCCCGGGCAGTATCCCTCTTAGCATCATTGGATGAGCGGCTCCGACCTGCGGTCCGGGCATGCCGGGCCCAACCGCCGGACCACCTCTTGGTCCCCGACCCCTGCCGCCTGGACCTGCGAACGCCTGCCCAGCCAGAACCGCCATGGCCAATATCAGCACGGTTACTTTTTTACCTCCTGTCTTAGCCATTTCTTGCTCCTTTCCATAAAAATTTGGTTTTGTTACACCTTCACGCCCCTTACAGGGCCTTTCTAACAGGATAGTGGATGTCCGGCCTGGGCGGGTTACACCCCGGCGAAAAATTTCTCACAAGAACGCGCGTATTTCGTTTGTAGCAAAGGATTCATCGAGACCGCATAGCATTGTGTTTTTCGCCGTATTCTGTTACAGTACCTTGTAAATCGTGGACAGCAGAAGGGGTAGAGCAATGAGCATAACAGTAGTGATATTAGCAGTACTGGTGGGATTAGTGCCAGCAGTTCCCCCGCGTCTTCTGGCGAAGACAGAAGCAGGGGCTGATGACTGGCCCCAATGGCGGGGGCCAAATCGCGACGGCGTCTGGCAGGAAAAAGGCATTGTGCAAAAATTTGACACGCCGGAGCTTCCAGCCCTCTGGCGGGCTAAAATCGGGCCCGGCTACAGCGGGCCGACCGTGGCTAATCGCCGGGTTTATGTCACCGACCGGGTGACAACACCGAATCAGCTCGAGCGTGTCCATTGCTTCGACGCGATGACCGGCGAGCAGCTCTGGTCTCACACGTATAACTGTACGTATGAGAGGGTCGAACAGCGTGACGGCCCGCGTGCATCGGTGACCATCGACGGAGATCGGGCCTATTCGCTGGGTACTATGGGGCACCTGTTCTGCTTCGATGCAGCCAAAGGTAACGTCCTCTGGAGCAAGGACCTCGACGCCGAGTATCAGATTCGGATGCCCTTATGGGGTATCGCCGCCGCACCACTGGTTGAGAAGGACCTGATCATAGTCCAGATCGGCGGCAAAGATAACGCCTGTGTGGTGGCGTTTGATAAGACAAACGGGCAAGAAAAATGGCGAGCTCTGGACGACCAAGCCTCTTATTCCGCGCCCATAATTATTGAACAGGCGGGTAAGCGAGTGTTGGTCTGCTGGACCGCCCAGAGAATCGTCGGGCTTGACCCATCAACCGGCAAGCTCTACTGGGAACAGGCATTTATTCCAGGCCGCATCAGCCAGAACATCGCAACGCCTGTTTTCGCGAATAATTATCTTTTCGTCAGCAGCTTCTTTGGCGGCTCGCTCGTGCTTAAAGTAAGTCCCGACCGCCTCGCAGTTGAAAAACTCTGGCAGCGTAAGGGCCCCAGCGAAAGAGACACCGACAGCCTGCATTGCTGCATATCCACGGCGATTATCCAGGCAGATTTCATTTACGGCGTTGATAGTTACGGCGAACTTCGATGCTTGGACCTGCATACGGGCAACCGGATTTGGGAATATCTTACCGCGGTCCCGAAACCTCGGTGGGCAAACGTTCACCTGGTCCAAAATGCAGACAAAGTATGGATGTTTAACGAGCGCGGTGAGCTTATTATCGGCAAACTCTCTCCGGAAGGATTTCACGAAATCAGCAGGGCCAAACTTATTAACCCAACTGCCGGACAGCTTGACCAACGCGGCGGCGTCTGCTGGTCCCATCCCGCCTTTGCTTATAAGCGTGTTTACATCAGAAACGACCAAGAGCTGCTCTGCGCGAACCTGGCCGCTGATGAATGAGTACAGCAGATTAAGCGGCAGTCAAGGCGTCTACGTCCGGCGGCAGCGTTTAGCCCCCGCCTTTCGGCGGGGGTACCCCGGCCAGTGGCCGGGGCTAATTCGCCGGACAGGTGGCAGGGCTAATGAGCATGAGAATTGTGAAAAGTACTATTTTAGCAGGCATCATCGCGGCGGTGTGCCTGATCCTTGCCTTGATTATTACCAGCCGGACTAAACCGACTGCCAATGAAAAGGTCGCCGAGCCATCTGTCGTCCGTCATCCGTCGTCTGTCGTCCGTCATCTGTCCTGGCCTATGTTCAGAGGGGGCCAAGAACTTTCCGGCAAAGCATCAGGGACTTTGGCGGATTCGATGACGCTTCTGTGGAAATTCAAAACCGGCGGGCCAATCAAATCATCGCCGGTAGTTGATGATGGTCTTGTTTTCGTCGGCTCAGCCGATGCAAATATCTACGCGATTGATCTGGAAAAGGGCAGCCGGGTCTGGGCTTACAAAACAACAGACGCTGTCGAGGCCACGCCTTGCGTAGTTGCCGGCTCAGTTTTTGTGGGTTCGGCAGATGGTTTTTTGTACGCCCTTGACGCCAGGACCGGCTCGCTTAAATGGAAATATCAGACAGACGGGCAGATTCTTGGAGCTGCCAGCTGGACCCCTGCTTTAGCCTCGGCGCCTGTGGCCGAGGCGCCCCCCGCCACAGATGCGGGTGCTAACCGCCAGTCCCCGCAAGAGCGGGGATCGCCGGATGGTCAGGGCGTCTGGATACTCGTAGGCAGCTACGACAACAAGCTGCATTGCGTAGATTCCGCGACCGGCAAAGTGGTCTGGACTTATGAAACCGAAAGCTTCGTAAATGGCGCACCCGCCATCGGAAAATTCGAAATTCCCGCCAAAGGCGGGGTGGCCGTCTTCGGCGGCTGTGACGCGAGGATCCACGTTGTATCGCTGGTGGACGGAAATGCGGCAGCGCAAATTGACGCCGGCGCATACATTGCGGGTTCCGCCGCATTTGTTGACGGGCAGGCATACATCGGCAATTACGATAACGTACTTATTAAAGCTGACGTTGCTGCCGGGGCAATCCTGTGGAAGTACAGCGGCGCTGATGCGCCGTTTTTTTCTTCGCCGGCGGTCGGTGAAGATGTGGTCGTGGTCGGCGGAAGGGACAACCGAGTCCATTGCATTCGGCGCAGCGACGGCGAACAGGTCTGGACATTTGCGACGCTCGGGGCGGTCGATAGCTCGCCTGTTATCTGCGGCGGTAAAGTGGTCGTCGGCTGCGAAGATGGACGAGTTTATATGCTGAGATTGTCCAACGGCAGCAAAGTGTGGTCGTACGAAATAGGTCAGGCTGTCACTTCGTCGCCGGCTGTAGTCGGCGGAATGATTGTTATCGGCAGTGACGATGGTTTTCTTTATGCCTTTGTAGGTAGTAATGCTTGAGCTTATTAATGTGACAAAAACCTATGAGTCCCCGGCCGGCGGCGGTGCTTGCGTGTTGAAGGATATAACACTAAAGATAGCGCCGGGCGAGTCTCTGGTCATAGTTGGCCCTTCAGGCAGCGGCAAAAGTACCTTACTGAATATCATCGGTGCTCTGGATAGGCCGACCTCGGGCAGGGTCCTGTTTGACGGCAATGACCTGGCAAAGCTATCCGAGGAGCGTCTCGCGCGCATCCGCAATCAGCACATCGGTTTTGTTTTTCAACTGCATCATCTTCTGCCCCAGTGCACCGTGCTGGAAAATGTCCTTGTACCTACTCTGGTAAATAGGTTTAGCCGTCGCCGGCACGGCGACGAGGCACGAGCGGTCGAACTGCTTGCGCGCGTGGGCCTGGCCGACTACCTGCTCCACCGTCCGGGCGAGCTTTCGGTGGGACAGCGACAGCGGGTAGCAGTTGTCAGAGCACTGATAAATAAGCCCAGGCTGCTGCTTGCGGATGAGCCGACAGGGTCGCTGGATGAAACTACCGCCGAAAGCATAGCGGATTTGCTGGTCGAATCCCGCTCCGGCTTCGGCCTTGGCCGGGACGAGCTGAACCGCACCGAAAAAGCTGCCTTGATTGTCGTGACACATTCGATCCGACTGGCCGAACGTATAGGACCGGTCGTGGAATTGACCGGCGGGGTATTGAAAAAACCAGGAACCTGCGGTGAAGCCGCAGGCTAAATCCGCCGTACCCCTGCTTTGGCTTCCCGCCGGGCGGGTTCCCTCGCAGGGGCAAGCTTGCCCCCGCGCAGGCGGGGGTCTGGCGGATAAATATTCAGCCCCGCGTTTTACGCGGGGTCTCTGGCAGGAGCCGGGCGTGAGTTTCTACCGAATCATTCTAAGAAGTCTTGGTTTTTATTGGAGGACAAACCTGGGAGTTTTGCTGGCGGCCATGGTGAGCACCGGCATTCTGACAGGTGCTCTTGCCGTCGGCGACTCCGTGCGGCACAGCCTTCAAGCACAGGCGAAGGAGCGATTAGGGACAACCGAATTAGCTCTGGCCACAGCGAACAGGTTTTTCACAGAAGAATTAGCTGACGAGCTGGCGACGCAGCTAAACAACCACGGATTGCGCGGATTATCACAGATGAGCACAGATTCGACATCCGTGAAATCTGTGGTAAAAGTCGCACCGGTGCTGCAGGTGCGAGGCCTTATGGCCGATAGCAACGACGTCAAACGAGCAAACAACGTACAAGTGCTCGGCGTCGACCAGCGTTTTTTTGAAGTCGGCCCGGGCAAAAATCCGTTGGCTGACTCCCACTTTCGCGGCGGTTGGACTGACGGGATCATTATGAATGAATCGCTGGCGGCAAGACTTGGCGCTCGCGCCGGCGACGAAGTACTGCTGCGGATCGAAAAGCCCGGCGTAATGTCACGGGATGTGCCGATTGCACCCGATTCGGATTTGACCGTCGCTTCTCGCCTGGTGATAAAGGCAGTTGCCGGCAGATCGGAATTCGGCAGCTTCAGTTTGCAGGCAAATCAGATCGCTCCCTTAAATGTGTTTGTGCCGATTCGATGGCTCCAAGACAAGCTCGGCCGCCCTGCCCAGGCCAATATGCTTTTAGTCGCAGCAAATCCCGAAGACAGCGTGACGCTCGAGAAGGCCGACATTGCCCTCAAAGAGTGCTGGAGACTTGCCGACGCGGGTCTTGAGCTTCGCCGGCTCGATGTACAGCAGTGCCTTGAGCTGCGCAGCAGGCGGATATTTATCGACGAAGTGGCGGCTGATGCGGCAATGAATGTCGCGGACGGCGCGGTGGGGGTCTTGACGTACTTCGTGAATGAGTTACGTTGCGGCAACAAGACCACCCCATATTCGATGGTTACGGCTATGAGTCGCGGGTCGGGCAGTCCCATCGCAACGGGCATGTCGGATGACGAAATACTGATCAATCAATGGCTGGCTGACGACCTGGAGGCTAAAGTCGGAGATTCCATTGAGCTTGTCTACTTCGTCATAGGCTCTGCAAGAAAGCTTCAAGAGCAGAAATCTACTTTCCGCGTGCGCGGCGTTCTGCCGATGCAACCTGACCCGGAGCTGATGCCGGAATTCCCCGGCTTAGCTAAAGTCGAGAATTGCAGAGACTGGGACCGGGGCATTCCCATCGACCTCGATAAGATACGCAAGCGAGACGAGGATTATTGGGACCGTTATCGCGGCACGCCCAAGGCGTTTATTACTCTCGCTGCCGGGCAGAAGCTCTGGGCAAATAGATTCGGCAGCTTGACAGCGGTTCGTTATTCGTCGCCCGTGACCCGTGACCCGTCGCGCGTGGCCCGTGACCCGAGCGACGAGCGACGAGCGACGAATAATTCCGCCCAGGCAATCACAGAGAGGTTGACCGCCGGCGTTGATCCCGCCTCGGTGGGACTTTTCTTTCAGCCTGTGCGCCAGCGTGGAATGGAAGCAGCAAACAACGCGACAGATTTCAGCCGGCTTTTTCTTGGTTTGAGCATATTTCTGATCGTAGCGGCCGTAATTTTGATGGGCCTTATTTTCGTATTCGGTGTCCAGAGCCGCAGCGAGCAAATTGGAATGTTGCGAGCGGTGGGGTTTCCGCCGAGACTGGTGAGACGCTTGTTATTGGCCGAAGGTGGCACTCTGGCAGTAATCGGTGCCATTGCAGGAACTGCAGCCGGATTGCTCTATACCAAGGTGATGACTTACGCTCTGGCAACCGGCTGGCAGCAAGCAGTAGGTCGGTCAACGATTGAGTTCTACGCCGAACCTCTCACCTTGTTCGAGGGGGCGGCGGTCGGTGTAGCTGTTTCGATGATCGCGATGAGCCTCGCCGCCCGTAAGCAGACCGCTCTGCAAGCCCGCGAACTTCTTGCCGGAAGTCTGCGATGGCAGTTCTTCACTGCCGGGCCGGCCGGCCGCCCCGCCTCGCGGCCAGAGGCACGGGGGCTGGGCGAACGCCGCGCGGGACGTCAGACCAGGAACGCCGCAATAAATTGGGGGGCTAAATATTATTTGGCCCGCCGCGGCGGATTGCCGCTGTTGCTGGCCGCAGTTACAGCAATCGGTGCGGTGGTGATTGTGTTTTCTGTAGGCGGCGGTGATAGTACCAGTGTTTCAGCAGCTTTCTTTGCAGGCGGTGCGCTGCTGTTGATAGCCGGACTTGCTCTGACTGCTGCGTTATTACAGATGATAGCGGGCAGTTGGAAGAAGCCTGTCGAGTCGCTGTCGGGCTTAGGATTGCGCAATTCCACCAGGCGGAGCGGGCGAAGTCTGGCGGTCGTGGGACTGCTTGCATCCGGCACTTTCTTGGTCATCGCGGTCGGCGCAAATAGGCAAACCCCTTTGGCCCGAGCCGACAGGCGAGATTCAGGTACGGGAGGATTCGCCCTATATGGCGAATCGGCTGTCCCTGTCCTTTCAATTGTCGATTTTCAATTGTCAATTTTCAATTTCCCAAGTCCAGGCCCGAGCGAGCTGGAAGGCGTCAGCATAGTCCCGATGCGACTTCACCAGGGCGATGATGCCAGCTGTCTCAATCTAAATAGAGCCCAAAAACCACGTTTGCTTGCTGTGCAGCCGGAACAACTGGCCAAACGCGGCGCTTTTGCGTTCCGCGCTGGTTTCAATAGTGCCGCCGGGCACGGGGGAATTCTAAATTCTCAATTCTACATTCTGAATTCTAAATGCGAAGATGAAAATGTGGTGCCGGCTATCGGCGATTATCCGACTATTGTGTGGTCGCTCGGCAAATCCGTTGGAGACGAGCTGGAGTATGTTGACGA
>Ga0315285_10001500_pt1 | contig 24492 bp, 35 predicted proteins | sample YL17G09_36_MG_FD_203698 | JGI IMG/M metagenome (GOLD analysis project Ga0315285, IMG submission 203698) | Sediment microbial communities from Yellowstone Lake, YNP, Wyoming, USA - YL17G09_36 | ecosystem: Environmental > Aquatic > Freshwater > Lake > Sediment | place: USA: Wyoming | collected... | reverse complement strand
TTGTCGAAGCCAAAATCGTAATCCGACGTACCGAGCACTTGCACCATATAGGTTGCCCCTGGCGTATTGTACCGCATCGTGAGTTGATTGCTGGCGACGGTCACTCCCAAATCCACGCCCAGTGCCTCTATCAAAACTTCCATTTCGAGCGCAGTTACACTGCGTATGTTGCCAACCTCGCCGCCTCCGGTTGATTCGGTCAGCATGTACCCGATGATCGGAACTGCTGTCCCGCCATAGATAGGAGCATTCACCTGGGAATCCAAACCGGCCTTGTCCGATACCAGATATAGGTACTTGCTGCCATCGTCTCCTACTAGACACTTGCCGCCTAGAATGCTGGCATTGATCCGCAAAGCCACTTCCGCTGCGGTAGCCGCTCCCGGAACGGCAAAATCTGAAACATCAAACAGCACCGGATACCCTGTGTAGTCGATAACCGCGATGTAGGTTTCGCCGCCCACCAGATTGTACGGCTCGTACACGCGATCTCCGAATTCGTCCACCAGATCGCCTCTGGCCGGACTGCCAGAAATATACAGGACGCGAAGCGCCGGATGAACAACGGGTCCGTATTTGAGTCGGAGATTTTTTTCCTCCACGCCGTCTTGAGCCAAGTTCCAAGGTCCGGCATCGGATGGCCCCACGGTCGGATACGTTTGCAGCGTTCCTGAGTTCAGCAATTCCACACTTCCGGTTGTGGCCGTTGCTGTTCTGGGATCTGTGTTGTCCGTGAAATGACAGGTTCTCGACACCCACATGAACGTTCCGCCTTGACGGAAGAATCCGTACACCGCGACTGTCACTTCGCTGTAGAGTGTGAAACCGCCAAATATCCTGTTGTACTCCTCGAATCCCGCCAAAAGCTGTGGATCGGCGATAGGTCCACGTTCGGTAATCCCAAGGCAAAGCGTTACTGCACTGGGCAGAGCAGCGATGGTTGGGATTGACGGCTCTTCTTCGAGAATGACTACTTTGCTGGCAAGAAGTTCTGCTGCCATCGTCTCCTCCTTAACCCTCTAGGGTTTTCTCCGGGTCGTCTCCCGTGTCTGTTTTGGTTTTCTTCCTACCACCGCCACTCTTTTTTCCCATCTTGGTTTCGGTGGACCCTGCCTCTGCCTCAGCGGATGCCGCTGCCTTTTGACTCGTGACTCTCGCCACGGTTTTTGTCTGCGCCCAGGCAATCTCGATTTTGCCTTCGTCTTGGTCTTTTCTGATCTGCGGGCTCAAGGCGATCTCAGACGGCAACTCGTCTGTCTTCAAACCTTTTCCTCCCGGTACATGAATGGACATTGCCACTGCTCCGCGTCTGCCCGTCTTGCACAGACATCGGCCTGCTTTGACGCACACGACTTGATGATCGATGCGGTATTGCAAATGCCGTTCCGTTCGATTTGTTATTATGATTTTCGCCATTTCCATCTCCAATTTACTGCACTTGCAGCACGGGTTCGCCGTTGTTCTGCGTCACAATCCAACCTCTCTCGATAATAGTACCAGAATCTTCGTCTATATGCACGCCGCGAATCACACTTTGTGCCGTGGCATACATCAAATCTTCTGCTGTCGGATCTGTGTTCAGGCCCGGATAGCCCGACCACGCCAAATCAAATTCGTAGTCCTTGGTGCCTTGTGTTAAATCTGCCGGATTCACAGCCACCTTGACATGCTTTATGTCTCGGTGGAACAGCAAATAAGCCTGAACCAACGAATGGATGTGCTCCGGGTTGTTCGCCCACAACGCTACTGTGAATTCAACATCCACCGTCACGGGAGGTTTCCGGCGCATCATTCCGCTTGAGCCTCCCAGCGGGTCGGCCTCTGGTTCTTCGCGGTTCAAAGAATCGAAGCGATTCAACAGCAGCCGTGGACCGGTCAATTGAACCAACGGACCTTCGGCTCTCAACGTCTCCTGCTGTGCCGGTGTCAGAGTGAAATCGCGCGATGTGGTGTAATGCGTATTTTTCAAAATATGGCGACGGAACAAAACTATGGTTTCTCGTATCACTCGTTGCAGATATGATTCTGTAGCCAAGCCAGGTCTGTTAATGGAATAAGCATTTGTTCGAGTCGCGTTCTCGCCTGGTATCTCAACGCCAGCGTCATCGAGATTGGCGACGCGCACGTTTAAAGCAAGCGGGAAAGTGACATCGTAAGCTCCTGTCCAGGTTGGCACTCGCGCCAGTATCAAAGTGGCGCTGGCCGAGTATGCCCATTCCGATTCAACACCTTGAAACTTTACCGATACGGTCTTCTGCTGATCCGCCATTATCGGTCCAGTGAGCGACGGAGGGTTGGGCAGTCGGAATCCGGTGCCTGCGATGCGCACTACGTTCTGGCCCACGGTGTAACCGCTGGACGGAGTCACGCTGACTATCGTCGGAACAGTCATCAGTCTCCTCCCACCACAAGCTTACCGGCAGCCTTGCGAGCGATGCTCACCGGAACACCGATTTCTTTCGCCACCAACTTGACCCACTCTTCTTCCGCGAAGTGGCTCCATACTCTCCAGGTCGGGCGCAGATAGGGTCGAGCCGGGATGCGTCCATCCTTTGTCCCGAACTCGTGCACCTCCGCGATGTTCACCATCGGCTTACCGTTCTTGGCCATCACGGATCGATTCACGCCTACAAAGTAGGCCAGATCGCCCAACTTGGTCACATTGATGGAGCGAATCAGATCGCCGTGATCGATGAGCGCTTTGCTGCTGCCTTTTTTCTTGATCGTGGCTGGCCGGAGAGGTTTGAATTGAATTCCTGCTGGTGCCTGCTTCCTGATGCCGGTGACGATCTGTTTACGCAAGTCGTGCGCCAGTTTCCCTGTCGCCTTTGAAATACCTTTTTTGACCTTCTTGGAGTAGTCCATAATCCTGGTGTGGATTTGATCCAGGCCGTGCTCGGTGATGGTGAGGCTGATACTCATCAGATGCCTCCCGCAGCAACAGCTCCGGCGATAGCGACCTTGGCGTAGGAGCAATATGCGAACAACAAGTTGGTACGAGGTGTTCCAAACGGAGACAGGCCGTGGCCCGCTCGCTCGAACCCTGTTATGAACATCCCTGGAGGATTATCAAACGTGGCCTCAACCTCTCCCTTCACCGTTTCCAACTTAGCAATTCTGTCTCCTACTTTGAGTGTAGGTTCGCCATCGCTATCAATCAAGCCGGAGTTCTCCAAATCGGGCCAATGAAATACCAACACGATGTCGGCGACGATCTGCCTGCCTCCGCGCATCGGATTGTTCTCGCCCCAATTTGTCCGGTCGAGTTGAACCGGCAATCGGAGATCCGCCATTTCCCTGCGCGACGTAGCACCTATCTGCGTGCCATTGGCTACCGGCTTCAACGAATCGAACTCAGGATCGTACCCTCCCCCAACCACAGCAGCGGAGGCGACGGTATCTAGCCGACAGATCACGGCGACGAACTTATTGATGAGCCTGCCTCGTGTTGCTAAGCTCATTTACCTGCCGCTCCCATCCTCATTGGTCCCGAGTACCGCATAAGAATATTGTCCACTTCGATATTGCCTGTGAAACCATAACCGGCATCGGCTCCGCTCGGTGCGGAAAAGCCCATTGACTGGTCCCTTGTTTGAACCGACGTGAGACGACTTTCCAAGGCCGCTTCCTGTTGGTCGCTGGCTGGCAGCATATAGGTCAGGGTCAGGAGCAACGCTGCTCGAACGATCTCGGCAGGAACCGATCCGTAACTGATTGGGATCTGACTCCCTTCCGCCGTCTCCGCCGCGAAGTCGCCAGCGCCAAGTTCGGTAAACCCAAACACGCCTTTCAACACGACATTCTGCCGACCCGTTCCAAAGAACGCGGAATCGGCATAAAGCCTCTGAGTCCGCCCACGGTATCCCGGAGGGAAGTCCAAGGAATATGTCACCTTGGGATTCATCCGGTCGTCCGGGTTGAGTTGCCCTCGCGTCAGATGCCGGTTGTAGACTACCAGATCGGCCAAGTCTATTTGGACATCATCTTGTAAAATTGCATGAAGCGCACATATCGGAAGATCAAGCCAGAACTGGTCATGGTTCGTGCCATCAAAAACGAACTGAGCGTAACGCGGTTCGAACCATTGCCGACACAGCGCGTCGATTGTGGCCGTGGCTCGATCAATGCCTCTCCAAACCTTCTCAGCGGTCCAAGGCGGATTGGCGTAGCCTTCCGCAGCGACATCAGCCGGAGTCACATATCCGCGTCGCTTCTTTGCTACCGTGGTGATAGGAGTCCCCAAGCCTCCGTCTGAAGTTCGGCACGGGACGGCTCGGTACGAAGCATTGGGCGCGAGGTCGACGCCGACCGGAGCGGCTCCGTCTGAATAGAGATATTGCAACACGTTTTCGACCAACGGAGGACGGGTAGTGCGGAATGAAATCTCAGTCCAGACGGTCAGGACTCCTCGCTCCACCTTCCAGCAATCGTAGCCAGCGGTTATCAGGGCCAGAAGGGTCGCTTCGTCTACGCTCCAACTCAGGTTGGCAATCGCCACGGTTCCCTCCTAGCCTTGACTCTGTCCTGCTCGCTTACAAAGTCGTTTTAGTGTTCTCACCGAAGCGTCGTGTTGCTGCGCTTCTGAATTGGCGAAGTCGATACAGAGAGCTTCCCATCGCTCCCCTGGATCGTCCACGGTGAATTTGTACTCTATGGCTCTACCGTGTCTCATTTCCTCCGCCTTTAAAACCCTGAAGCCTCGCATGTGCGCGTAGGCGGCCAGAGCTAAATCGCCAGTCTCTCTGTGCGCCGAATGGCGCGGTTCCATTTCTCCCATGTCAACCTCCTTAACTGGATGTATCTAGGAGGTTGATTTCCCGGATTTCTTTTTTCCCGTTTTCTTGGGTCTTGGTTGAATTTCTTCCTTGACCTCTGTTCTCTCCGCAGTCTCCGCCTGCTGTACCGGTGCGCGGCCCGTGTTGGCTCGCGGGCTTGTTATGCCAGAAGCTTCTGGCGGCAGCCGGTCAACGACGGTCTTTTTGGGCCTGGGCGCAACTTCCATGATTTGCCCCACCCCTGCGCCGTTCATCACTGCGGCTCTGACCGCTGGCAAACCTACTCGCGCCCTGGTTTCCATTTCGCCTTGGATGAATTCTCTCAGATGCTCCATGTCATTGAATGAAAGAATTTCAAACTGCGGCAGAATGCTCAACTCCTTTATCTCCGCCTCATCTTTGATGATACGGAACGACGACGGATTTGAATCCGTCCCCGCTGTGTACTTCGTGCGGCTCCTGGCCGACGTGTACGTTCTCATTAGGTAGTTGAGTCTTTTTTCTACCGGCCTCAATCTGACTGCTATTACTGGCATCTTCGTTCTCCTTTTCTATACCCTGGTTCGGATCTGCGGCAGCCCCAACTCGGGATTGGTGTTACGAGCAGGACTGCCGCTCACCGAAACGTGTCCTCTGCTTACTTGCAGACTGCGACGAACTCGAACGTGGTCGCGTGCATATCGGCCACGACAGATTCCACGTTGGTCGTGTTGTCGTAGACGAACAGCTTGTCGTTGGTGATGTCGTAGCTCGGCACGTAGACGCCAGCCCTTACCGGGATGACGTGCTGTACCGCGACGTCTTCCTCGCCGCGCACGTTCTTGTCCGTCGCTGCGAGGTGTTTGGCCTTGATTGCGGCCCGCACGAAAGCGTTGAAATCGTGAGTCCCACCAGCCGGGTAAGCGCTGTCGCCCGCGCAGCTCATGAGTATCTCCTGCCCACCGTCGCGTGTCTCGCGAACGGATTTGATTGTCGGAGTTCCGAGTGACATTTTCTATCTTCCTCCTACAGCATTCTGCGATGCTGCTCTGAGTTGTTTATCAAAACCTCTGAGGCTTGCGGCCTCCGCGCTTACTGCGTCTTTACCCCGTACACCTTCACGACCGCGTCTTCCTCGCTGTACACGAATCCGGCTCTCAGCGAGGTCACCATGATCCACTCTCCGGTGGTGATGTCTCGGTCTGTTTCGACGCGCACGTTCCTCCAGATGCCCCAGCATGCGATCTTCGGATCGAGCAGGAGCACTGCGGTACAGTTGTGACCGACACCGAGATCGTCCGGGAATACCGGCACCGGCAGGATGGCCCTGTTGCCGTAGGTATCCGGAGAATCGTCCTGAACCTTCGAGTCGCCGAGTCCCGTGACACGGTCGGCCAGGTAGTCGTGGTAGTCGATTGCCGCGTCTTCGCTGGTGAGGAAACGCTGGTTGCGCTTGGTCCGGTTGTACTGGCTCGGCATCGCCTTGATGGCGTCTTTCAGCATCGATTTTACCAGAGACGCCACGCCTCCGTTGACGGGATGCGACACTGCTGAAACGATCATGCCGTCCAGCAATGCGAGCAGCGGATCGGTCGACGTGAGGTCGCCGTTGGCGAGCAGGTCGTCCATATCCAGAGCGACGTGCTCGGCCATCATCTGCATTACCGTGGTCTTGAAGTTGCCGTTCTCGATGTTGTCTTCCAGCGTTTCGTCGTTCAGGCGGATCTCGCCTTTCATCAGGTGCGTATGGAGCGTGACCTGGTCGGTCGTCGGTTTCGTTCTGTCCGCTGCCGCAAGAGCGTGACCGCTGGTTCCGGGTCGGAGCACTCGGCCTTCGATGCCGACCTTGTCGATCAACTTGGTGTGGGATTTCAGGCCCATCACCGTCACGAGTTGCAGCAGGACGCTTTCCTTGACCACGTCGACGACGAACTGCTCCGCCTGTTCCGCTGCGAGGTATCCACCGTCCGCAATCAGGTCTGCGACTTCCATGTCGGCTTTCGCCATTATTGACTTGTTCGGAGTTGCCATGTTCTTTCCTTTTTTAGCCGCCACTCTTTGCGACCGCTGCCGCGATGTCTCCACCCGACAGAAACGCTCCGCGTGACGGACTTGTGTTTTCGTTGTCTTCCTCGTTTTGCAAGCCCTTGGCCGTTACCTCACCTGTGAGAATAACGCTGGACTTGCCGACATCCTTAGAGAGACGAGCATTCTTCGCTTTGAGAGAAACAATTTCCCTCTCTGCTTTTTTCAACTTGTCTTCGAGTTGATGCATTTTGCTCAGTCGCTCCTCGTCTGCCTTTTTCTCGACCTCTGTTGCGGCTGGCGCTGCCGCGTCTTCGATCTCATGCGCCTCTTTGGAGGTTTCGCCAACATCGACAGCAGGCACTTCGGCTGGGGTGTTCAGCGCTGCTGCGACCGCATGGTCAAGCGCAAGCGCATCTACTTTGGTCCCTGCTTCATCGAGCCAGGATGCGAGATCGACTGCATCCTTTTCGGGACTCCCATTGCCTGGAGGCTCATTGCCATCGTTATTTTTATTGGCGTCGTCCGTCCCTTGAATGCACTCCTTGGGGTCGATAGGGAGTGCAGCACAAATATCGTTGTCGGTGGCAGCATTGGGAACTACCTGCTCGGCATCTTCCTTGACCACCATGAAAGTCTTCTGACGATTGGCTCCTGCTTGTACCAGGCTGACGAATTCCGGCTCTATGTCCGTGAGCCTGAACAATTTGTCACCCTTCTTATCGTCTTTTGCCTTTGCGATCTTGGCGCTATTTTTGCTCCGTTTCATATCGCCTCCTCACTCCACTGGCTCTCTCGTAGCGACTCCTCCGATGCTGTATGCTCCGATCTCGCCAGCTTTGATAGCGGTCCACAGATCATCATCGACGATCCGCAAGCCCAGCATCCATGTCCCTTTCACCACTTCATACGCCTTCTCGTCTTCAGGCTTTCCACATTTGAAAGTCACGGGAGCCAGGTAGGATTCCAAGGTCCGAACTTTTTCTTTGCCCAAGCTTTTCCACGAGTGATTGAGATCTACCGCTCCGTGATGTTCCATCCAGGTATGAGCCGCCTTGCGAACCTCTTCCTCACTGTAAATATCTTTCTGCGTATCCGGCTTGAGAGGAGCGTCATTGCCGCCATCGTTCGGCTCAAGTACCAACGACAGGACAAAGCGCTCCTCCTCTGATCCGTCTTCGGCTTTGCGTATTACCGCCGTGTCGCTCAACACCTTCAGGCCAGAGTTCATGATGCCTTTGTTGACGTTGTGTACCGCCTCCCAAAGAGCGATTGATTGAGCGAGCGCCTTGTTGGATTCTTCCTCACTCTCAACCTCTTTGCTGATCTTGCCATACGCAGCGCTGATGCCTTCTGTTACAGAAATCGTTTTGAACTCGGAAAAGTGTTCAGGATCATACTGTCGGAACCGGAACGAGGTTTCGGTTTCATCGTATCCGTAGTCGCCAAAACCCGAATGCTCCTGTATCCATGTCTTCGCTTCCGCGAGCGAAAAAATGTCTTTGCTGAAAATCAAAGACTGGACGGCCCAGGTCCCGTTGGATCCAGACGGAGTCCTGCCGCCTTCTGGCTTCTCCGCCTCTTCGTCTGCGGCGACTACGTAGAACTGGGCATCGTCTGCTACCGCAACAATTTGGATCTCTCCGACTTTGCGAACTCGTTCGCCTGCTTTGGGATTGTACTGTTCCAGCCCCGGACCCGCGATCTTAGAGGCGTGCGCATAGAGTGCTTTCAAAAGCAGCGCGTCATCACAGCCAAAAAAAGCCACGGCAATTCCGTCCTTGTTTTTCTGGCTAGTTTCGTAGATTCCAATACCCACGAGGCACCTCCGGTTAGTAACCGTATCTTTTCGTGTTCGCCTTTATCGCCTTGTGCTGGTCTTTGGCACTGCTGGAAGGAGCAATGTCGAGTCCCGATTGCCAGCGAGATACCTGAGGCGCTCCCTTCTCGGCTGGTTCTCCGTTTGGCTTGTCTCCTTCGGGAGCAGGTGTCTCCGGAGTATTTTGCGGAGCGACTTGCGCCGCAGGCTCTTCTGTCGCCGGAGCGTCGCCTGTTGCCGGTGTCGGAGTCGGAGTCGGAGTCGCTACCGGTTCTTCTTTGCTCATTTTCTCCAGAGCCGGAATTACCGATTCGCTCGCCTTGTTGAGTTCTGCCGATTTCGCCATGACCGTGCAAGCCTGTTCGATGATGTGCTTCAGGTCCCAGTCGTTGCCCCAAATCTCGTAGAGCTTTTTGGCGTCCATGTTACCTGACTCGATCATCGTCTTGACCTGGGCATACTTGGCTAACATGGTGTCAATCGCTTCCATCGCCAATGCGGATGAAATCGGTTTGTTGAGGGCTGCGCCTGTTGCCGGTGCTGTCGCTGGCAACTCGTTTTGCTTCGCTTCGGACAAGGGAGCCAACTTCGTTTCTACGTCGGCGAGACGTTGTTCCAGAGCAGCCATCCTGTCCGGCTCCGTTTTCTCTACCGGCATCTCCACGGCGATGACGTCATCGGATTTGGATTTGCCCTGGGTCTTCACGGCCGCCAGGTTCCGCTTCACCAGTGCGAGCATCGTCGAGTCGGCTTGCCCGTCCTCTATCGATTTTATCGCCTTCTCGTGCCACTGCTGGTACTCGGCGAGGGTCATCGTTTTCAACTCCGTGGTTGTCGCTCCCTCGTCTGTGTTCGTTGCGGCTTGGATCGCAGCGGTCAGTTTCGACAACTCCGCCAACTCTCCCGCAGTCGCTTCGCCATGGGCTGCTTTTGCCGCCAACTCGGCCTGCCGTTTTACGACTTTCATGAACGTCTTATTCATTGCTTGTCTCCTTCGCGCCGTAACAGGCACGGGACGTGTCCGGCGTGTAGATTTTTCCACCATCAAGTTCGTTTCGGAGCGCACTTCCCAGTTCGACTTCAATCCTCGCAAGCGAGTAACCCAGGTCGCCTCGGAAGACGCGGAACCACCGCGCAATTATGTTGGCGCGTCGTTTCATTTCTGACCCTGTCTGTATACGCCTTCGAAATTCTTTGCCCACTGTTTTTTCATCGTAATCGAAAGATTCCTTGAGCACACGTTCGAACAATTTTGCCGCTCGCATCGCTTGGCGTGGCGACAGCATCATGTCGGAGAAAGGTGTAGATGTCGCTCTGAAGGAATTCGGAATCAATGCTTCCATTATTAAGATTTACCTCCATAACGGTTGCGTGTCAATTATATCATAATCACTGGAATTTCGGATGCTTCTTCAGAGGATTCAACTCCTATCTTGTGGGCGGCGCAAACGGCCACGCAATATTCTCCCGATCAACATCCAGACCGTAAGAGGGCAAAGCCTGACAGAGTGCCTGAAACCACCCAGAAAAACCTTTCCATCCCTTGACTTGTCCAACGCCACATTCCGTCGCCATATCAGAGAACGGCACCTTCGACAAATCCTTTCGGCTTTCAACTATGGCGTCGAGTTTAGCAATCATCTCCGCATCGGCTTCCCACTTACCTTTGCCTGCCCACAGGGTTCCTGCCCAATTCAGCGTTGCAACCCGTTCGCCCTTTTTGTCTATTATGGGAATGCTGCCTTTCATGGAATAAAATCTCCTTTCGCCTGAGAAATAAAATAGCCCACGTGATCGGGATTTGCCGCGTGCATATTATTTAATTTTATCTTCGAATTTTCCGACATGCTTTCTGATATTGTTGAATTAATTTCTGTGTTGTATTTCCATTTTGAATCGACCATACCTGAATATTCATCGCCCCACTTCCCCGGTACGTAATCGTAACCGTTCGACGAAGTAAACACCTTTTCTGATGTTTTATACCTGTCGCGGAATGCTGCCGAGGCGTGCTTTGTCTGGCCTAACGAATCGACATAGTGTCCAAACTCATGCCGAAAATACCGTTCCAATTCTCCAGCGTTTTTGACTTTGCCTGGCAGCACCATTACTCGATACCCCGAGTTATAAAAAGCACCACCCGAAACACCTTCCGCATAAAATACCTTAGGAAATCCCTTCTTTAAAGTAGCATCCAAAACGCGCTGACTCAGATGCTGAAAAGCTTTATTGTACAGCGAGGCAAGTTCTTCGTCTGGGACCGTTTTTAAAACAACATCTGATATTTTTGAACCTGGTGCCAAGGCCATAGTTCCTTTTCGCACGTTGTTCATTGTTGAATGCTCTGCGGCTTGGCGTCCATGCGGAATTTCCACCGACATATTCGAACGTACCATTTTTGAGGTGATTTTTTCAACCGCACCAGTTGACTGAGTCACATAATCTCGAATTGCGTCGGCGTGTCCCGAATAAGACAGACCGCCCGGAGATGCCTTTTCCTTCGCTGCTAAATAATCTCGCAATTTAGCAGTTTCCATCTCAACTCGTTTCGCCATCTGTTGCTCAACCGGTATTTCAGGTAGCAACCCATGCTCGGTATAATCGCGAGCAGGTGTCCATTGCCTAGCCTGTCCGTAGGGCATGGTCGGCTCTACCACGGCAGCGGGTTTGGGTTTGGGAATCGTCGTCGCTCCCGGAGCCGGTTTGGGAATCGGTTTCGGCTTTGGTATTCCCGGTCCTTTCAACGGAGGCAATTTTTCGCTCGAAACTATACCGCTGGTTAATTTCTCCGCCTTTGTCGCCTGCAACAAATATCCGGCATCTTCCAATTTGGCCATCGCTTTGGTCGCCGCTCCCAAGCTGTCCGATGCGCCCAGTTCTGACAGAGCGCTCTTGACCGCCTCCGAAGATTTTTTGGCCGGGTTGAACCTCAGAAAATGTTGCCTATCCGTCAGCGTGCCTCGAAGCGAGTAGACGCGATTCGCTGCGATGGCCTGTTTCGATTCTGCCAAAATAATGTCTCGTAGCGTTTTGAAATCCAGCGAGTCGACATACATCGTCACTCCGCGCACCTCTGCGCCAAGGGACAAATTATCAGCCAACGCTTTCAAAAAATTTTCGGCGTCTGTCGGTTTGGGAACCGTCGCCAATGGACCCGCAGGCCGTATCACTCCGTTTCCCGAATCGAAATAATGCCGTTGATAAACCGCTCCGTCCTTTAACTGCTTAGGATGATAGTACAGGTCGACTGGCAACTCCGGAGGCGTCGCAAAATCTTTGGAAAATGGATACCGTTCCGTAATATCCTGATTTCCTATCAGGGTTGGCGCTTCTGGCGTCGGTGTCGGATTCATCACCTGCGGCCTTGCTCCGACTCCAGGAGGAGGCGTTCCGCCTTCCGGCACAACTCGTGGCGGCACAGGAGGAGTCTCGTCAGCCTGCGGTGTGAAGTTGCGCGGAACCTGTACCGAGGACATCACGGGAACCGTATAGGACCGGCACTCAAAATGATAAGGAGGCGGACCGATCTTCAGATCGACGAGTTGATTGCCGGAAACAAACGTGTTGAATTGCCCACGGTCGTCGACGTTTCCGAATCCGCTACGCACCACCTCCGCGATTCTGTCTCCTGAATTCGACGTGACGATGTCTTTGAAACCTGTCTCTCGATTCGTGACCTCCTTCAAGAACGGAGAGGCATCCCGGATGTCTTCCGGAGTGGTCACGTTCATCGCGCCCACTATCTGCTCGCTCACGACATTCGTGTCGATAATCGTTCCGTCCAGGCAGCGGCAAATGTCTGTGGTGCGCTCATCGAGGACGGCCTGTACCTCCAGCGATTCTATTCCGACTTCGATGTAGCCAGAAACTTCAGAGTAGGATCTGCCACGCGCCACCGCGACAGAAGCAACAGAGCTGAAGTATCGCTGACCCATGGCCTGCCACGCATTCGGTAGCGAGTCCATCAGGTTTGCGGCGATCTCCGTTCGGCCCAATCCGTCTGTCAGACCTTGCTGTACAATCTTCCTGGCCTGCGCGGTCAGCCTGTCGCAGCGCATCCCCGAAGCGTTGCGCATCCACCAGCCCTGCTGCTCGCCTATCGCTTTGACCGCTGCGAGATCCGGCTGCCGCATCGACAAACCAACGTTCGGCAGGAAGTTGCTGCGGATCGTTTTTCTGGTTCCTGTAAATATATTTTTGATGGTCGACTCGACCTTGGTCTTCCAGGTCGGGAACAACTTGTCCGCCGATGCACCCATCATCTTTTTCAGATCGGTTCGGACTTTCGACAGTTGCTCGTTCATCTGATTTGCGGTCAGGTTCGGCCAGTCGACTTTCATCTTGGAAACGTACTCGGCGAGCTTAGGCCCGAAAACCTTGCGCTCCTCGTAGAGCAATTGACCGGTCAATCTGTTCGCGATTTTTTTGGCGTCGACAGGATCGGCAGGCGAAAGCGTCTTCTCAATCAAGTACCCGGAAGGCGACACGAGCGACAAGGCCCCATCTCGATCCGCCTCGCTTGGAGACATCGCCTTCAGGAGTTCTAATCTGCGATAAACAGTGAAACGACCTCGGTAAGACGCCTCTAAAAGTACCACTTCGCCGTTTGCCGTAGAACCAATTGCTACACGTCTAGCTCCTTGTCTGCTCTTTTCGGGTAACTGAATAGGCAAGGATGCCCCTCCGCCCAGCACAAGCAGAGCCAGACCCCTTGCTCTGGTTATTCTCTGCCCTTTGCGAATACCGGCTCGCCACAACGCTACTGCCGCATCGTGTCCCAAATCGCAAACCGGATTCAGAGACATGAAACCGCAAACAGGTTTGGAGTAGACGCCGAGCATTACAACTTGGGAGGCGGTTTAACTCCGGCTCTCGCCAATCTTTCTGGGATGCCGCTGCCGGTCGGCACAGGCGATTTCGTTTCCGCCGCCCTACCGTTTTTGATGTTGAACCAAATCCCGCATCTCTTGCAGTGTCCCGAGCCGCATTGAATCGGTCTATCCAGGGTCGGCGTCTGAGGATCGTTGAGAATCTTGGCCCGAGCGAATTGCATCGCTCCGCACTTGGGACAACGCAGTATGATTGCCCCGCTGGCGTGCGCGAGAATATCGCCTTGTCCGATCTGCGGCCTTTTACCGAGCGTGTCTATCTCGGGCAGAACGCGATAAGGACCGCTGTACCAAGTCTCGCTCATTGGTCCTTGTCTATTCCTTCCGGCGCAGGTCGGAGCGCTACCTGCATGTCGAACCCTGCGTTTCTCAACTCATCGGTCAGTATCGCTTCTACCCTGCGCTGCATCTGGTCGATCCGGTTTGCCAACTCTCCCATGTTGGTTCCTTCCTCTTCGGGCGATACCGATATGCCTGTTCCGCCTCCCAATCCGGCCAGCGTCATCGGCATGGGCCAGTTCGCCCATTCCTCTGTGACCTTCACCAGCGACTTGTTCAGAGCATCACTGAGCAAGCTTCGAATCTCTTGCGGCAGCAAGCCTCCATGCGGAGCAGCGACTTGTATCAGTTGGCTGATTTCTTCCGGCGAGCGCGTGGGCGGAGTGTTGGACCGGAACGAGTGGAGCTTCACACCGATGCGCGGCACTATGTACTTGTTGATAGTCCAATCCTCGTCCTCGCGTTCCGGCTCATAGACTTGTGTCTCTGCGAAATCCAAAGCGGCGATGGCCGTGGCCCGGTTCAGGTTGTCCGGCGTGTATCCTCTCAACATGGGCGGCAGGCGGAAAGAAGCGCCAATTCGATCCGCGCTCCTCGTGTCGTAGTTGACAAAGGTTGCATCTGTCTGCTGCGCGTCCCGAAGCGACTCGAAATGGATCGACGGCAGCATCGTCTTCTCTTCGCCTTTCAACTTTGTCGGTTGTGCCTCCACCACCAGGATCTTGTGCCGGTTGTCGGAACCCGCGAACTCCTGCGTCAACCTCTGTTCGAGCCGGTCCTTCATATCTCGGTTTATCCTGCCGCCTGAAATGAACAACATACCGGGAGGAATCGCCGAGGAGTCCAGATAGTGATAGTTGGTTTCGTCAGCCTCGCGCACTCCGAGCACGGCGAGCAGGTTTCCGATCCAGCGCGGTGGCGGACACGGAGTCCTGGGATCGTGAAGTGCGAAGTAGATTAGTTCGTTTGCAGGCTGCGCATTCTTGCCGTCCCCGCCTTTGTCCTTTTCGGCACGCATCTTATCCAGCGACTCATATACCTTGCCCGTGGTGCGCGATACCACACGCGGATCTCCTGGCGATTTGAAATACACCTTCTGGTCGCCGACGATCTGCACAAAGACGCGGAACCTGCGATGGACCACAACCTCACGTCCGCTCGACAAAGGAGTCACCGGGTCCGGTTCTGTGGTCTTCACCAACTCGCCTTCGTCCTTCAGCGGTCGCACCGTGTAGCCAGGGATGTAGTTGAGACGTTTCAACCGGCCAAAACCGTCAACTAACATCTCCCAAGCTCCCCAGCCGTGCGCCTCGATGTCGTACCGAGTCACGCTGCGCAACTTGGTAAACGACATGGTCGAGCAGCAGTTGGCAAAAAACGAATCGAACAGGTACTTGTCTCGGCGGAGTTGTATTCTCAATTCGGCGATGGCGGTATCGACATCTTCCTCGCCGATCTCTCCATCTATCCCTGACTCCTCCGGCGCACTGCCCGGTTCGGTTTCAGGGTTCGGGTCCTCTCCCTCTGGAGGCAACGTCGGCTCTTCGTCTTGCTTCTTCGTCGTGGCATCCAACGCTGCTTCTTCCTCGTCAATCCATTGCTCGATTTGGAGCGCACTGCGGATTGCGTCCCTGGCCTCTTTGCTGTCCAGATCGTCGAGCCACGGCACAACCGGTACAGCCTGGTATCCGTAGCCTTCTATGTTGGTCTGGTACGAAGCGATGTTGGGAAGAACATGCGGAGTCAACTCGATATAGTTCAGCAGCGATTCCGGGTCATACGGAGGCTCCACGGCTCCTGCGTTGCCATAAGCGTCGCGTCTCTTGTTCAGAGAGGTAATCGCAGCCGACTCGCTGATTTCCCGGCCTGTCATTATTGAGGCCATGGCCAGAGCTTTGCGAATGTCGACTCTGTTGCTCTCGTCCTTCTTCCGCCTCTTGCCGCTGTACGGCTTGTCCACGGCAGGCGGCTCCGGCCAAGGTTCTACCGGGTTCACTTTGACTAAAGGAGTTCTTCCGTCAGTCATTCCCTGCTTGCGGTGTCGAGTCATTACAGCACCTTGCCAGCAATTTTCAGCACGTCGCCGTCATAGGCTCCGGCTACGGAACAGTTGATGCGGAGATAGTTGTACTGCTCCGAGATACTTCCCTGACCAGATGCGGCCAGCGCGACAACGGAAGTCCAGAGGTCGCCGGACACGCTGCCCTCCAATGCCGCTGTGTAACCCGCTCCGGCTCCGCGCTGGAAGCTGTAACCTTTTTCGCTCTCTTGATGAGCGTTGAATATCGGACCTGTTCCGGTTTGCAGATTTCCTGCTACCACTGCCGGGAACTCCATCATACGCAATTCTGGGAACGACATGTCTGCCTCCTTAGTTCATATCTTTATGTGCCTCGGTCGCGGCACGTCGGGCCAATTCTCGCTCCGCATCATCGCGTAGCGGATCAAGGCTTTCTTGTAACAGTATTTGCAGCGCTTCGCCTCTCAACTCGGGCCACTCGCTGCGCTCCGCCATCAGCACCAAAGCTCTGCGTATAGCGTCTCTGGATTCCGACGCTTTCCTTTCGTCTACCCGGCTCCGCATCAATGCGGAAATAGCTCTGGCTCTTTTGTTCTGCGGGATGTTCCAAATATCTTTCACCAGATTTTCGTGGAAGATCCCTTCGTCCATCTGACGTTTGGCCTCGGCCAAGATCCGATCCAACTCGTCAGGCTTGACTCCTTTGTTGCGAGACACACATCTGCAAATGATCGGTATCTTCTGTTCGCCTTCGCCATCTCCCAAATCGGCAACCTTGTGACCGACCACTCCGGAGCCGTGGCAGCGTTTACAACCCGGCTTCGCCTTGCTTAAATCGATGCTCGTGGCAAGTCTCACTCGCGGCGGAGGCGCATTCCGGTTATCCATTGATGAGTCCCTTTGCTATCGCTACTTTCATCCACATTCTCCGGAGACAACCTCGACACTTTCTCATCATCAACTCCTGCGCAGGATGCGTACATATCGTCGTCTTGTCTCTGCCGTCCGCTGTGCCTCGCGCGTGCGGACCATCTCCGACTCCAATTTTCTGGCATCGTTTCAAATCATCGAACCGGACCAGCACTTGAACCGGAGGCAGGTCGGCGTCGTTCAGAAACATCGGCATCATAGGAGACAATCGCTCCTCGTCATCATCCGTCTTCGTATTGATGCCAAATAAATCAGGTCGTCGATTTGCGGCATCGGTCCAACCCTCGTCGCATTCTCCGATGTCCTTCCGTATCTTTTCCAACTCGGCATCATCGCTGTCCAGCTCGCTACCACCCGGAAGCAATATCAGAGATCCCGCAACTAACTGCCAGGCTTCGTCAACTACGTGTGCCTCGATGCCTTCAACCAAGGTGACAAACGCCGCACCTTGGCCCTGCTCATATGGACTCTGTTTTATTTCTGTCATCATTTTCGCATCTCCCAAATCCCAGCGCTGGAATATAGAGCCTGTCGCAGTATCGATCAGCCGAGGTGATTTAGAACGCATAACCATCGTCCTCCTCGCCAATTCGGATCTCAGGTATATTTTCGCCTCCATCTGCGTCTACGTCAAGGAAGTGTGCTCGCGCCTCCGCTGCAAGTTGCGAAAATGCGTCTACCATGTCATCGTGTTTCCCAAACGGGAACTCGGTCAATTCGTCCACAAGCGAACCTCTGCCGCCAGAAAACAATTCCCCGTTTGGATTGAGGTGTTCTGAAAATATCACCTTGCCCTTCTCCAACAATGGTGTCGCTCCCATAAGGCGTTGGTACTTCGACATCCTCGGTTTTGTCACCTTCACCATCGGTACGAGTAGCGGATACTCATTGGCCACCCATTCGTCCACCGTAGACAGTCCGGCTTTTTCGATCAGTATCTGCCACGGTTCGTAGGTGTTTGCCTCTTGGAATATCGCTTCGGCTGTAGCCTTTACGGTCATGCGTTTATGCCAGGCGTCTACGATGTACAGATTCCCCAGCTCCCTGTCTATCGCTCCGATGCAAACCCCTGTGTAATCCTGGTCCTTATTTCCGGTCGGAGTGCCAGCCGGATCGTAACTGGTAATGAATACCGCTCGGTCGCTTTCGACAATCTTGTTGAAACGTTCATCGTTACGCAGATTGGCGAAGCGGAACCAACCCGGTTGTATCGCCGCCGACTCAGTATCTATGGCCTGGTTGCGGAAGGCACGGTTAAACTCGATGGATCCAATATCTTCGTACCGTGTGCGCAGAGATGCTTCGCTCCACTTCCCCGGCCAGATAGATCCAAAGGAGTCGTCTATGTCGTACCGGAAAACCTTGTAGGCGCGATTCTCCATCAACTCATGCGACAAATCAGATGGCGACCAGAGTGTGCAGATGTACCAAACTCGCGACTCCGGCTCCAACAGGTTCGTCCAGTCGGACTTCCACGCTTGCTTGATCTGTTCGCGCAGAGCCGGAAAGGACAGCGCGTTGCGCCGATCCACTACGTCGTCGGCCACAAGCAGGTCGGCGCGTCCGCCTGTTACCGTTGAGGTAATACCAAGCGCTTCCACCGATGAGTCCCTGTGCCTGGCCGTCCGCCTGAGCACGAGATGATGAGCATTCCACGGGGAATCCGGCTCCGGTTCCAAATGAGGAAACACCTCACGCACTCGGTCGTTGCCGCTGATGTGCTGGTCGATTTCGAACAAGCGTTCTTTGGCTTTGCCGTCGCTGGCGCAAACTATCTTCGTCCGCAGGTTCGGGTTCCGTCCCAGTTCCCAAATCACCCTGCCGACTACGTTGCTAGTCTTGGCGTGGTCGCGAGGCGCTATCACCATCACCCTCTGGTGCTTGTCCCATGCCTCGTGCCATTCGTCGTGGAACCATTGCTGTTTGTACGGCATACCGGTCGATTCATCGACGAAGCAGTACTCCATGAAAGCAGACGCGGATTCTCTGGCCCGAACCAACTGTCTTGAGCGCATTGCCTCGGCTCGTTTGATGAGTTGCTTTCTGGAATATGTCTCCACGTAGGCGTCCCGATTGACACGCGGCAAATGGATGATCGGTTCCCGGAATCGCGCATCAAGCGCTCCCGCCTTGCTCCGGCCCAACGATTCCATTTGTATCGCTTCCGCCAACATTATTCCCTGCTCGCGTCGTATTCGTAAATCAGATCACCGTTTTCGTCTTTGTCTACCGGCTTCATGATGCCCTCGAACATAACATAAGGCGACTTGGCCGATTTGGGGTTGTTCCAGTGCCAGCGCAGGAAATCCATCATTGTGTGAAACAGAAATTTCGCTCTGGCTCCGCTGGTTCCTTGGTTGTAGTTCTCCGCACTGCCCCATCTAAACTTGTCGAACCCGGATTTGACCATCTCCGGGCCGATCTCGCCCCATGTCACCCGGCCATTCTTTTTGCAAAGGACGAGCGCTTCGCAGTACTGTCCCCGGCTGTAGTTCCAATCTTCGCTCAAACCGCAGCAGGAACCGTTGTCGCAGCGTTCCTTGAAGTGCGCATCGCTCACGTAGAATCTCATGTTGCTGCGCCTGGCTGCGTCCTCCATTTCATCCACGAACTTGCGCTTGATATTCCGGTTGAGCCGGAGGTATCCCGATCCTACGCTGTATCGCCTATACATCTCCAAGTAATCGAAGCCCACCAGATCCGAAAGCATAGGGAGCGACTTCGCCCATCACTTCACCCCCAAATCCGGGATACCGACAGGCTCGAACAAGATCGATGTTTCGCCAATGTAGGCCACCCTGAACGTATAATTTTTGATGACTACGCACTCGCCGATCTGAAATTGTGTCCAGTGCTCTGGCACGGGCTCGCCGTTCGGGCGCAGCAACGATTGCTTCATCACCACGCGCTTCAACAGGCCGACGCTGGCCAGAGAGAGGTCTCCGGCCACCACATGCTGTAATCCTCCTGGGCCTTCGTTCTGGTCTGTATATGGTTTGAGTAGCTCGAATTTGTTGGTTTCTGGATTCATTTCATTCTCCTAGATGGTTGGTTAGGCTTGCTGTTGAAGTATGGCTCTCGGTAATGCTTTTTGATTGCTCGGCATTTACCGCCTTGTGGGCGATCATGTTACTTCTCTCGCTGTTAAATCCGTGGTCAGGGGCGAGTACCTTCTGTTCTGTCGGTTCCTCTTCCTTGGCTTTAAGGTCGGCGAGAGAGAAGACTACCTGGTTGGTCTGCCCTTCCAAACCGAGCAGATCGAACCATCGCTGTTTCTCTTCCGGAGTGCCGTATACCAGGATGAGCCTGCCCATGCTGGTGTCTAAGCCTTCCACTTCGGGCGGAGGCAGATCGTCCGGCAGGTTGGACTCGTCCGGGACCCAAGTCATAAGCTTCTCGAGCGATTCGTTGTCGAACCCTGTCAGGTCCATGTCGAAGTCGCCAACGTCTATCTCCGACACCAAGTCCTTCAGCACAGTCTCATCGATGTAGGCTAGTTCGGCGATCCTGTTGTCGGCGATGAGATCGGCCCATTCCTCGGCGTCGCTCGCATAGTCTTGGAAATCTACCGGTACCTCGGTAGAATGCAGCAACTTGGCCGCTTCGTACCTGCCTCCTCCACGCACAACAAACCCGGACCTGCGGGAGATAGTGATGGGCGCTCGCCACCCCTGGTTCTTTATGATCTTCGCCAGCAATTCAATCTGTCGCTCCGGGTGTCTGTTGGGATTGCGCGGATTGGGGATTATCTTGGTGATGTCCACCACCTCGTCAAAGGCGCAATACACCTTGATTCCGCTGGCCTTCGGTACGGCCTTTGATTTCTTCGTCTTGTCGCTGTCCGCCATTGCCTACCTCGCGTGTTCCGGCACCTTGCCGGTAGTCATGTATTCCGTTATTTCGTCGTCCGTCCAATTCTTGTATCTGTCCTCGCCACGATGTTCCAATGTTGCGTCTGGCGCACCGAGGAAACGTTCCATCAGCCTCACCCCTCGCTCATAACTCATGAGCGCTGCCGAAAGCGTGGCTCCTGTCTCTATGGCCGATCCTCCGCTGTCCCTGAATCGCTTCAGCCGTTGTGTCGTCTCCGCTCGTATCAGTTTCAACTCTGCCAATGCTGTGTTGATTATCTCAGACAACTCCTTCGCCTGCTCCTCGTGGAACTTGAGCAAGGTCATCTGCTTTTGCTCTTGCGCCTCTACCTGCACATCCAACCAAAGTTGCTTGATCGCTACCAGCCCAGCCTCTGGCTTACCCGGACCTTCGATGTAGTACTTGGCTGTTTTAAAAGTAACATGCGCCGCCTCTGCTGCCGCATTTATGTTCTGCTTCTTGTAGTACGCATCCTGCAAAGCGTTGTATTTATCGATGGATATGAAAGGCGACTTGCGAAGGGGTGGCTTCCGCACCTTTTTGACACCCTTTTTGGTTGACGACGGTATGAGCGATCCGTCGTTGGGCTTTTTATCTATCGTGTCGCCGTTTGTCATAGCAACCCTTGCTCTCTCATGCGACGCAGCGTCCCGATAAACGGCCTTTTCTCCTTGGCGATCTTGTCAAGGGTTGCGGTCATGATGTACTGGGTGACGGAAGTATCGTTGCGCTCCGCCGCCGAGCGAATCTCTTCCAGCTCCGTTGGTGTGACCCGAAGATTAATCTGCTCGGTGCGTACCTTGGGGCGTATAGACATCACCCATATTGGTAACACCACAGATTATGGCGTGTCAAGTATATACAAAAAGAGACTTGTCGAAGAGCGGAGTTAGTCTGGCAATTGCTCTCTGATTCCTTCAAGTATCGAGCGCGTGTCGAGAAGCGTCACAAAGTCCTTGCATTGAGGTTTGCCTTTGATAGCTCTGTCCACCGCTTCTATATTCAGGTCCATGTCCCGTTTTGTCACCACCCTATATCTGGACATCTCACCGTCCCCGGCACACAATTCAATGATTACTTTCATTTCCCGCCTCTCTCTCGCGCTCCGCTTGGGCGCGGTGCTGCATATAATCTGCAATGGCCAATTTAGCACTTTTCACCCTGTTTGCTTCGTCATCACAACTCCCCGAAATGCATATCCAAGCAACAGTGGCATTCCATAACTCGTCCAGTAAAATAAGCAGGTCTTGGGGAATAATTTTCTCTATGCCTTTCAGAAGTCTAGGGTCATCATACTTTTTCTCGATAGACATCTGCTCTTTTAATTTTGTATTCTCCGCCTTCACCGCTTCGAGTTCAGCACAAATTTCTGTAATCCCACCCGAACGCAACCGCGCCACTTCGTTGACGAAAACCAGTTTGTCCCTCAGCGTTTCAACATCATCGTCTTCTTCCCACATCGCCGGGACAGCAGCATCTCGGACCACCTCTCCTTGTAACCCAATCTCTATTCTCTCTCTGGATTGCTTTTCAATCTCCGCTGCCTCGGATCGGGTTACTTTTACAGGTTCGCCGTTCGTCTTCCTTTCCCAGCCGATGCGCTTCGAAATGGCCGCATGGTCCACACTGTCCCGAAGCTCGTTCATGCGCTGTTCCCAATACTCGCTGGTTGGACCCCGAAACCAGTAAGCATCTACCGCGAATCTCCATCTGAAAAGCAATTCTTCATAGGTCAGAGAATCGATGTGCTGTTTGTTTTTCTCAGTCAGTTCCATGAATTACTCTTCCTTTCTCCTTGGCGGAGGAGGCCATGTGATACCCTGCCACACTGCATCGAAACATCTGTCGCAGTAGAACGGTCCCCTCATACCGGTGCGCCAATTAAAATTCTTCCAGCGGTGACCGAACAAGCGACATGCTATTTTAATCCACATTTGCTTTCTCCTAAAACAGCGACATCTGCCGCCTCGGCTCCTCTTTCTGATACCGCCTGAGCATCGCTCTGCATTCCTCAAGCTCGGCTTCGCATTTGGCCAGCCGCTCGAGCGTCTTGTCGTATCTCTGCTTCAGAGATTCCAGCGGTCCCTGAACTTTCTGCTCTGGCTCCTCGGCTCTTACCCAGACTGTTGCCTGCCGCCTGGTCCGCGTCAGACGACAAAAGCCTCCGTCCTTTAGGAGTCCCTTCAACACCAGTTCTCGCCTGCGGGGAACCTCCGTGCTCACGGCCATGCCCAGCGCCTTCTGGATCTCCCAATCGGTAGCTCCTTGGCTCCCTCGCCGCACAACGAAGGCATACACCCGGAGCCGCAAGGTAAGAGCTTCCTCGGTCATTGTCTCCGCTGCCGCCTCCGAGGTAGCGCTTGTCACCTGATGGGGCGGTGTGCCTCCGTAAAGATCGTATTCGCCGTCCATAGCGCCTCCCTATTCACCCTTCAGCAAGTTGTTAGCGGCAAAAAGTTGCGCCTTGACCATAAGATCGATTTCCACCGCCGTCTTCATGACCAGGGTTTTTTGCCGGAACTCTAACTCTTTTATCACCATGTAAAAGCTGAAGCTTGCTGCCGGTTCTATCTTCAGACTACCCAACCTCTCAAACAGGTTGTCCCGTTGCTTCCCGAGATCGGCCAGCATGTCCTCGTATGCTTGAGCCGCCATCTGAGTATGCAGCGTGAATTTATCGGGCATCGGTCACCTTCTTTGTAGCGCCGACACTGTATTTTTCGAACATTTCGTAGCGCTTGTTCACCTTCGCCCAACACTCGTCACAAAGGTTGGGATGGTCGTCCATTGCGCCATGATCGAAACCGTGCCACCGCTCGCAGTCTTCGCACTGCCAAATCTCTCTCTTGTGAAAGTCCTCGATGGCGATCCTTATCAACTTCATTTTGTATTTCATCGCTTTGCCCTTTCCTCGCCCATGTAATTCGATGCCAGCCCTGTTACTGTGGACGTTGTTCTATCTCCGCCTCGCTCGGGTTGGGTCGACGGCACCTCGTGGCGCACCATGCGTCCTGGCATCGGTGTGGCGAGAGGGATTCGAACCCCCATTGCCGTGGTTACGTTGTACCCATTATCGGCACCCTCTAACGTAGGGCTGTGTGACCATTCCACCATCGCCACGTTTCCGGCAGGGAAGGCTCGAACTCCCATGGTCGGGCTGGCACCTTTCCCGACCGGAGCATCACAATTCGAAGGAGGGATCATCTTTGTGCCGCTCCGCGTCTCCCATTTTCGCCACTGCCGGTCATTTCAGTGTGTTCCTCCATCTTTGTCGATAGAATCTTTTTTTGCCCTCTTCTCTCGCCGCGTGCACAATTCCAGCAACGATTTATAGATGAACCTGTCTTCCTTGCACTGATCGATCCATCGACCCAGATACTCTAGATCGTGCATACTTTTATCATGCCGAGGGTCTTCCGGACCTGCGTCTCCAAATACCTGCGCCGAGGTATCAGACTCCTGCACTGCTCCGGAAGACTCTTCCTTTACCGGCTGAGCCTCATCGAGATTCTTTTGTAATTGAACACAGTCATCTACGTTCTGCATTTTATCGAAAGCCTGCTGTTTATAGAAATTTCTGACTGCCCAAATTATTGAAAAGCAAATCGCACATTCAATGGCGATGCGCAGCGGAGTACAGTTCATCTTATTTGCCGCCTTTCTCTTCGCGCTCCGCTCGCTCGATCTTCAGGATCTCCGCGATACCCATTCCGAACTTTCTCTCCAGCGCGATCTGCACTGCTACTTCCGCTTGAAACGCTGAGTGAACTGCTCGAAACAATTCGTCGTGTGCCCGGAGCAGGGTCATCGTCGCCGCGAGCAATTCATCGCTTCGTAGCGCCACTTTGAATCCAGCACGCTTCAAATCTATTTCTGGATCATGAGGCATCTTATCCCTCCTTC
>Ga0315285_10001497_pt1 | contig 24522 bp, 21 predicted proteins | sample YL17G09_36_MG_FD_203698 | JGI IMG/M metagenome (GOLD analysis project Ga0315285, IMG submission 203698) | Sediment microbial communities from Yellowstone Lake, YNP, Wyoming, USA - YL17G09_36 | ecosystem: Environmental > Aquatic > Freshwater > Lake > Sediment | place: USA: Wyoming | collected... | reverse complement strand
GGCCAGGCCGCTTCGTGCTACCTACGGTCCCCCATGAGAGGTTTTACCGTACGAGGAGTGGTGAAACTGGCGAACCTCGTTCGCCGCCAACTTGCCGGGCCGATGACGCCGGGCGGGCTGGAGAGGCTGCGCAGCCACGTCGGCGAGGTGATCGAGCAACTCGACCTGTCGCTCGTGGAGCAGGACGTGCGGCCGGAGGCAATGGCGCCGTCCAGCCGGAAGGCGTACGAGTTTCTCAAGAACGTCGATTTCGCCTCGGTCGCGACGAGCGACTCAGCCGTCCAGGATGAGCACTACCTGGCCAACGTTCGGCTGCCGGGGATCAAGCGGTTCTGTGAGGACATTGCCGCCCGGCTTGCCCAGCAGCCCGCCGAGCGGGAGCAGGTCGAGATCCACAAGCGGATTTGCCTGCGGCTGGAGGGCATCGAGTCGGTCATGGAGGCACAGGATGTGCGGGCCGAGCACCTCAAGGATGACTCGCGGGAGCTGCGCGCCTGGCTGGCGCTGCTGTCACGACGGGATGCGTTCGACCGGTACGTCTCGGCCGTGGGGCGGGCGAAAGCGGCGTTCGAGCGGGATGACCGGCGGCTGCGGCGGTTCCGCGCGCCGATGATGGTGCGGTTCATGCCCGGGCGGACCATCTACCGCCTTCGGGCCGATGGGCCAGGTACGCGGGTGGTCCTGCCGGCGCCGATGATCGCCTTCAGCGACGAGCAGTTCGCAAGCCTGGCGGACTTTGCCCTGCACCGCGGCCCAGGCGAGGCGGCGGTCGTCGAGGCGATGCACGGCGCGGATTACCAGCAGATCCTCGCCGAGCTGGAGGCCCTTGGCGGCCCGGCCCAGCAGGGGCGCGGCATACACCACGACCTGGGCGTATCGTTCAACCGGGTGAACGCCGAGTACTTTAGCGGCAGGCTCCAGCGGTGCAAGCTTGTCTGGGGCGAGTCGTTCACCATGCGCAAGTTCGGGCACTACGACGGCATCCGCGACACGGTGATGGTCAGTTCTTCGCTGGACCGCCTCGACGTGCCTGCCTTCGTGGTGGACTTCGTGATATACCACGAGCTTCTTCACCGGACGATGGGCGTGGCGTACACCAACGGGCGGCGCGCGGCGCACACTCCGGCTTTCAAGCGTCAGGAGAGGGCCTTCAAGCTGTTCAAGGAGGCCGAGGCCGTGCTGGCGCGGCTGGGAAAGGCGAGGTAGGGTGTGGCGGGGTGGGAACTCTCGCGAATTGTCCCAATCGCAAAATCCGAATCTCGAATCTTGAAATCCGAAACAAACAGCCAAATTCGAATGCTCCAAACGCCGGCGGCGGGCGGGCCAAAGTTCCAAATCACAAGCACCAAATAACAAACAAGGACCAAACTCAGAGAAGCACCAAACTTCAAGCACCAAGGTCCAAACTCGGTCGTTTGGTCCTTGTTTTGGATTTGGTGCTTTGAATTTGTTTCGGATTTCGAGCTTCGAATTTCGTGCTTTGGTTTTTGGCTGGTGGCAAAAAGCGGGGCACCGCCTTTTGGGGCGGCGCCCGTATTGTCCATCATTCAACATTAGATTGGGCCGGATTATATGGGGCCGGCGATTACGGCTTGCGGACGTTGGCAGCCTTGGGGCCTTTTTCGCCCTGGATGATGTCGAACTCGACGGCGTCACCCTCGTCGAGGGACTTGAAGCCTTCGCCCTGGACATCGCTGTGATGCACGAAGACGTCGGTGCCGTCCTCGGCGGTGATGAACCCGAAGCCCTTGGTGTTGTTGAACCACTTCACTTTTCCGGTAGCCATAAGACGGCTCCTTCTTTGCAGATCGGCACTTGAGACTTGCAGCAAATGTCGTGGTGGTTCGGATTTCGGGGACAGATACCAAAATAGAAATTGTGTGGGCGTTGTCGGCTGGGCAGCACGAGTCCTATTTTGGTATCTGTCCCCGAAATCCGAAATCCGCGAATCCTGCAAATCCGCCCGGATGCCAACCGGGTCCCGCCGACGGGCCGGGAAGCGATTCCCCGAAACCACCCGTCAGCCATGATTAATCGACCATTATGTATTGGCCAAAATCGCTTGTCAAGCAAGATCGCGCGCTTTTGCGGGATTCTTCGGATCATCGTCACGCACGGGCAGTGCGCGTTACCCCAAACCTACAAATCCATCCCCAAAAACGCCGCTAAAAAAAACCGGGAAGTTTGAGGAGAATTTTGCCTATTGACAACCAGGCAATACGTGGTACAATTAACCGCAATCGATCAGACGGAAGGGTTGCGGCAGGCTGCTCGCCTGACGCACCGGAGTTGTAGGTTGTGCTCTTACGTCAGAGCGGTTGGCTGTGATAGGTGCGAACGCCATGTGGACCGTCGTGCGGCGGTCGGTGTGCGTATCACCATGGGAAGACGCGACGGGCTCAAGAAGAGAAGAGGAGAACGAGCATGAAGATGAGGAACTTACTGGTGTTCGGATTGGCGCTGGTGATCCCGGCCTTGCCGGCCTTGGCGGACGACTTCCTCCCGCCAGAGTGGCGAGACGGTGATCGCACCGTGGTGGCCAAGTGGGGCTTTGGAACCGCACTCAGCCCTGCTCCAGCGGATTACTTCGTTTCTGTCCCATCGGGCCTGGTGAGGCCGAATGCCACCATCACCCCGGCCCCAAGCGCGTCCTGGTTGTCAACCTGGGAGGGGCGGACTGGCGTCTGGCCGCTGTCCGGCGAAATCGAGATCCCCTTCCCGAACTTCACGGATGGGGATCAGAAAGACGTGTACATCCAGCTTACATGGTGGGAGGCGGTCTGCGGACCGGGCCCCACGGTAACTATCCAGGTGCCCGACAAACTCCCCGTGAACGCCACCCTCCGCTTCAATGACAACCTCGGCGGTGGCTGGTATCACTCAATCTACACGGGCATTATCATCCCCAACCCGAACATGGAGACCATCCGCATCAGCGGCGACATCTACATGGATCAGGTCGTCATTGACACCATCTGCCCCGAGCCGGGAACGATGTTCCTGCTCGGCCTGGGCGCGCTGGGAACCCTGATCCGCCGGCGGCGCAAGGCCTGATCGAAGCAGCACAGCCGTACTTGGTGTGACACGAGCGAGCCATCCTCGCGATTGCGGGGATGGCTCGTTTTCTTCCGCCGCTTCCGCTACGAATGACTGCCGCCCCACCGGGCCCTATCCGCGGTGCTCCCACGCCACCTGCCGGCCCGGCAGGTCCCATTCATCGTCACGCATGGGCAGTGCGCGTTACCCCAACCCCATCATTCCCCAAACGCCGCAAAAAATCGGGAAATTATAGCTTTTTATAGCTTTTTATAGTTTTTGGCATTGACAAAACAGGTTAGCCATGTTAAGATGCATTGTGTTGTCAGCTCCAGGATCGGCGTGGAGGTCGATTCTGCGAGGCGAGGAACTTCCGCTCAGATCTTCCTTCCCTCCGGCCAGCTTGGCCAAAGGCGGTTCTAGCTATTTTATAAGTCGCTTTTTGTTCCGCGCCGCGTGCGGTTTTCCCGCGTTGGGAACCCCGCGGCGGCTACGTGATCGGCAGCCCGTACTACCGGATGAATGTGGGTGAGTTCGAGAACTCCGACAGCCCCTACGGCACCTTTGATCAGGGCGGCAACATTTGGGAGTGGAACGAGGCGATCTTCTCCGTCGGGTCCTATCGCTGCCTGCGGGTGCCCCAAACGCCCGGACGGAAGCTGTGCCGGGCAGGATTACGGCCCGATGGCAGGCAAATGCCCGCTTGTTGGAGCCGGGAAAAAGCTTGTCGATTTCCGGAACCGTGATAGGAATCATCGAAAAGGCCCACGACGGTCGTGGGCGCGAGAAAATCAGCGACCGAACAAGACGCCACCGGAAAATGCCCACGACGGTCGTGGGCACGAGCCTATATGGGAAATCCCGGATCAGTTAACCCCCCACCCACGCCGTCCCCCAGGAGGCACTGACGCCTCATGACCATCCGACATCCGAAATCAAATCTCCTATCAGTTTCTTGGGTGGGGTCGCTGGGGGTCCTGATATTCGCTTTTCAGGTCGCTCGGGCTGGCCCCGTCAGTTGGACCGGCAACGGCGCGAGCGGCGCTTGGACCGACGCGGCAAATTGGGCGGGCGCGAATTGCCCTCCGGGGCCGGCCGATGACGTCACGTTCGGCGATGCGGAGAATCGGAACGTGACCGTGAACGTCGATGCGACCATCGGAACGCTGACGTTCAACTCGATCGGCCCGTACGCCTTCAGCGGAAGCGGGACCCTCACGCTGGGCGGCGCCGTCACGCAGGAGGGTGCCGGAGCCGTGCTGCTCGGCAACCCCGTCGCCACGGGCGACGTCCCGCGGAGCTTCGGTGGGACCGGCGGCGGCAAGGTGACCATCGCCGGCCAAGTCACCGGCGGCGGCCTGCTGACCTTTGCCGGATCCAGCTATTGCCTGTCCGACACGGACAATTCATACACGAACGGCACCGAGGTTACGGGCGGCGTCCTGGAGCTGCTGGGTCCCGAAAACGGCGACCTCCAGGTCTACTACATGGGTTACGACAGCCTCGTCGGGTCTGGGATGCTCAGGGTCAACGGCGGCGAACTCCGGTTGACCCCCCGGGGCACGGGGAAGGTCGGCCAGCAAGACACCGGGTTCCGCAAGATCCGCTACGGCTCCAACGGGGGCACGCTGAAGATCAACGGCGCGCTGAACGTCAAGCCGCTGTTCAGTTTCCAGACCACCGAGGGGGCCACGGCGCCCGCCGTCGTTCAATACAGCACGATCGCCAACGCCGGCGGGCCTGACAAGCTGCAGGGGTGGGACCTGCAATGGCGGGCCCTGCGGGTCTGGAGCGTCGAGAACACCGGCCCGCTTCGTCTGGAGATGACCAACGGGGCGCTGGCCTGGTTCGCCGATCCGAGCAGCACGTCTCCGGGCCGGATGCTGACGGTCCAGGGACAGCCGGACGGAGATGCATCGGCCCCGAGCGGCAGCACCGACGTGGGCCGGTTCATCCTGGCCTTCGGCAGCAACATGACGGTCTCCTTCGGCGAGCTAAGCCTCCAGGATGCGGTGCAGGTGTCGGGTGACTGGGGCACGCACACCCTCGACTCCAACATCCGGGTCAGGTCCGGCGCCGTCGCGGCGTTTCAAGGGGTCAGCGACAAGGCCAACACGGGGTACAATCGCCTGATCCTCGGCACGGGGGAGAATGCCACGCTGACGGTCGAGGCCGACGCCACAGCCATCATGGACGTGCGCTTCCGCACCGACCTTGGCAGCATGTATACGGGCGGGGTGACCGTGAAGGCCCGCACCGTGATCGATGCGGGCGGGGCCCTGCGGTTCAAGCAGACCATCTCCAGCGGCACGCCGGCCCCCGGCCTGGTGGGTTACATCCGCGTCGACGGCGACATCGTCGGGCAAGGGAACTCCGTTCAGGAATCCGTCGTTGACCTGCGCCTGCCCTTTGGCGACACGAACGGCCAGTTGACGGGCGGCGTCAGCTTCGGCCCCGCCTGCGACCTGGTCGTCCAGGGCAGCGGGACCGGAGGAATGCGCATCGGCGGCAGCATGTCGGACATCGGCAACCTCCTGTCCGTGGATCGCATTACGCGGATCACGGGCGCCGGGGGCTACCTGACCATCGCCCCGACCGATCAGGCATTCACGCTGTCGGCCCAGTGGGCGGACCACGACGTCGGCCTGAAGGTCGTGGACAGCAACCCGGCCGGGGATGACATCCTCCTGGGGACGGACCTGGACAGGAACGTCTGGCTGGAGCCGGGGGCGATGCTGAACACAGCCGGTTATTCGTTGAGTGGAAAGGTGGAGGGTTCGGGCAGTGTCACCGGGGCCGTCTCCGTCGGCGGGACCGTGACGGGCAGCGTGTCCATTGCCGGCCCGGTGACCATCGAAGGCGGCGGGACGGTGGTCCTGGGCGCCGACGGGCAGATCGCCCCGACGGCGCCCGTTACCGTCAAGGACGGGGGCATGTTCAATCTGAACGGCCACACGGACACCAGTCAGTGCATCACGCTGGAAGGGGGCGTGCTGATGGGGTCCGGGACGACCAGCGCCGTGACGGTGGGGGCTGGCGGCACGATCAGCCCCGGCGCCAGCATTGGCACTATGGCCACGGGGGACGAGCTCTGGCGAGGAGGCGGGGTCTATTGGTGGGAAGTGGGGGCCGGCGGATCGGACCTGATACGGGTTGTGGGTGATCTGCAATGTGATGGCACAACCGTGCTCAAGGTGATCTCGTACGGTTCCGGCCTTCCGGGCAACGGGGACTACGTCCTGTTCGACGTGTCGGGCGTGATTCAGGGGATGTCCGACTGGGTCGTCCTGCCGCCCAATGGTTGGACCTGTGACGGGGTGATCGTCCAGGGCAACCAGGTAATCCTTGCGAATCTGACGGTTCCCGAACCCGCCACGCTGTCGCTGCTGGCTCTGGGCGGGCTGGTCCTGTTGCGACGACGCCGGGAATCACGGGTGCGGGGCGCTCAGCAGACGCTTAGTCAGCGTAAACCAGGAACCCTTCAAGCAAGGCTCGGCGATCATAGATCATAAGGAGGTTCGAAACATGATTCGATCCACGTCGCTTCTGATGGTGACTATCGGTTGCGTTGGCCTGCTGACTGGCATCGCGCCGGGCGGGGCCTACCAGATCATCGACCTGGGTACGTTGGCCGGCAGCACAGACAGCTACGCCAACGCCGTCGGCAACAGCGGCATCGTTGTCGGGTATGCCTGGGTGCCAGGGACTGACTCAATCGTGCCGGTCCTGTTCGACACATCCGGCGCGGGGAACAACACCATCCTGTCGGCCACCTACAAGGCGTATGGGTCAGCGTGGGGGTACGCCCTGGGCGTCAATGATTCGGGCCAGATCGTCGGGATGGATGCCGTCCCGGTCGGCGAAGGCTTCGCGCTCCACGCCTTGAGGTTCGATCCCACCGGCGGAGGGAACAACCTTGACCTGATGCCCGGCGCCACGTCCTCCGGCACCGCATACTCGGTCAACAACGCCGGGCGGATTGTAGGTGAATCGTGGGACGCCTCTGCGCTGGTCAAGGCCACGTTGTTCGACCCGACCGGTTCGGGGGCGAACATGCACCTGGGCACGCTGGGCGGAAACCGAAGCTCGGCCTACGCCGTCAACAGCGCCGGCACGATTGTCGGTTACGCTCTGAACGCCTCCGGCAAGAGTCGCGCGGCGCTGTTCGACCCGACCGGCGGCGGCGTGAACGTGGACCTGGGCGCGCTGGGGGGGGCCAGAAGTTGGGCCCATGACATCAACGAAGCCGGGATGATTGTGGGCTCGGCCGATACCGGCTTGTGGGGAAGCCCACACGCAGCCGTGTTCGATCCCACGGGAGCGGGGGGCAATCGCGACCTGGGCACACTTGGCGGAGATGAAAGCTCCGCCTCCTCGGTCAACAACACCGGCTTGATCGTGGGCTCGGCCAAGTCGCACCCGGGAAGCTACATAGGGAGCACACCGCGGGCTACGCTGTTCGATCCCTCGGGCGGCGGGAACAATCTGGACCTCAATCGCGTCCTGCCGCCAGGCTCGGGGTTCTTCAGTCTCGATGGGGCCACCGGCATCAACGATCAGGGTTGGATCGTCGGCCAAGGGTATGTCGCCGGTAGCCACCACCACGCCTATCTTCTGAAGCCCAACCCCGCGCCCGTCCCCTTGGACCTGACCTACCACGCCGTCGCGCATGCATACGCCGACACGGGCATTTCTCAAACCGGCCATCAGGAGAAGGACAATGCCTTCCTCGCCGCCTACGCCTACCTTAGCTGGCCGGAAGAGGTCCCCAACCCCGATCCGGAGAATCCCGAGCCGGTCTGGCAAGAGCACCACGCATCGGCGCTGAGCGAAGTTGGGGCCGTGGCCCTGTACGGCTGGGTGCATGCGTACTCCGACATCTCGATGCGGTCTGATTCGTATATGTGGACCAGCGACATGGAGGCCTACACGCAGACGGAGGGGGCATTGCACGTGGGCGTCTCGTCCGGTTGCCCCGTCGGGACCTGGCTGGTCCTCCAGGTCCAAGCGGGGTGGGAAGAGTACTCCGGGTACGGGCAAGACACGGAATGGTGGGCAAGGATATACCGCCAAGGGCACCTCATTGCCACACTGGACGCGCTGACCCCCGCCCTGGACCTGCCCGTCCAGGCGGGGGAGGATCTGGCGTTCTTGATGCACAACGAGGCGGCTGTAGACAACGCCTACTGGGAGAACGCTAGCAGCCAGTTGCGACTGAGCTTTGGCGCCATTCCCGAGCCCGCCACGCTCTCGCTGCTGGCCCTGGGCGCGATGGCAGTTATCCGCCGGCGCCCGCGACAGACGCCAGGCCGGAGGGTTTGTGCTTGAGGATCGGAAACGGCAGCATCGAGGCCCCCAGGACTGCGCAGAAGACCACGTCGAAACCGTGCAGGACGCGTCGCGGCCACTGGTATCGCAAGCCATCGGCCATAGTCCATATCCCTCAGGGTTCCAGGTACTCGAACTCTCGTTCCACGCAGCAGGAGCAGGGGGGTGTTTGGCGCGGGCGGCCAAGGTCCATGTGATGGAACGTGTTGTTCCAGAGGTCCATTTTCAGCAGGTGTGGGCTGACGGCGTCGAGTCGGCGGGCGAGGATTTTCGCGGCCTCCATGGCCTGAAGCGCCGCGACGGCGGCCACGGGCATGCCGAGCACGCCGGCCTGGCGGCAGGTGGGGTCGCCGCACGGCGGCGGGGGTTCGTCCAGGAAGCATCGCAGGCACGCGGTCCGGCCTGGGATGATGGCGGCGACCTGCGCCTCGGCGCCGAGGACGCCCGCGAAGACCCAGGGTTTGCCGGTCTTGACGCAGTAGTCGTTGATCAGGAAGCGGGTGGCGAAATTGTCCGTGCCGTCGACGATGACGTCCACGTCGCGGGCCAGGTCGTCCAGGTTGGCCGGGGCGACGCGGGCCATGACCGCATCGACGGTGCAGCCGGCGTTGACTTCCGCAAGGCGCCTGGCGGCGGCGGTCACCTTAGGCCGGGCGGCCTCGGCGTCGAACTGGTCGTAGAGGGCCTGCCGGTGAAGGTTGGTCAGGTCCACTGTGTCGTCGTCGACAAGCCGCAGGAAGCCCGCGCCGGCGCGAGCCAGCAGAGCGGCCGCCCACGAGCCGATGCCGCCGACGCCCACGATCAGCGCCCGCCCGGCTGACAGGCTGCGCTGCGCCTCGATGCCCCACGACTCGAAGACGATCTGCCGGGCGAAGCGTTCGATTGGCTGACGGTCGGATGTCATCTAGTGTAGTGCCTCAGAATTGATGAACATTATGCCACCCGATAAATTCTAAATCCGAAGCACGAAATCCTAAACAATTTCGAAATACAAAATCCAAAACAAACAAGAAGCCCCAATGGACCATCATGTCCTTCACGAGTAGCATGTCGGGTACTGGCGTTTTGAACATTTGAATTTGGCAATTTGGATTTGTTTAGGATTTCGAGATTCGAATTTCGGATTTACGTACTCGTGATAATTCACAATCTATTTGAGAAACTACATTAGAGCACCTCGTTGGCCGAGCCGCTGCGGAAGCCCAGCAGGTCCATCGTCGCGTAGGCGTAGCCGGCCTGCTTCATTGCCGCGGCCACCTGGATGCGAAGCTCCAGCAGGCGGGGCAGGTCTTCGGCGGGCACCTCGATGCGGGCGACCTGGTCGTGGTCGCGAACGCGAACCTGGCGGAAGCCAAGGTCATGGATGGCCCGCTCGGCCTGTTCGATGCGCCCCAGTCGCTCGGCCGTGATGGCCTGGCCGTAGGGCACCCGGCTGGCCAGGCACGCCATCGCGGGCTTGTCCCAGGTCGGCAGGTTCATCCGCCGGCTGAGCTGGCGGATTTCGGCCTTGGTCAGGCCGGCTTCCATGAGCGGGCTGCGCACGCCGAGCTCCTCACCGGCGCGCATGCCGGGTCGGAAGTCGCCCGTGTCATCTGCGTTGGCGCCGCTCAGGATCACGTCGAAGCCGCGCCGCCCGGCCAACTCGCCCAGCCGGCCGAAGAGGTCGTGCTTGCAGAAGTAGCATCGCTCGGCCGGGTTGGCGGCGTAGCGGGGGTCGTCCAGTTCGCCCGTCGGCACTTCGACAAGCTCGGCGCCGATCTTCGCGGCGATTTGGCCGGCGTCCTGGCGCTGCTCGGCCGGCAGACTCGGCGAGACACCCACCGCCGCCAGGACATTGGCGGGCCCGAGCGCCTCGACCGCCAGCGCCAGCAGCAGCGTGCTGTCGGCGCCGGCGGAGAACGCCACGACGACGCGGCCCATGGCGCGAAGCATCTCGACGCACGCGGCGAGTTTCATCTCGATGTCGCCGCTCTTGTCGGCTTGTTCAAGGTCGTTCATTGAGGATTCAGCATTCGTACTATCCGAATATGCCCTCACGGGCACACTACAAACGCCAGAGGCGTATGCCAAGTGCACGCGGAGCGTTTGTAGTGACGCCGTAAGGCGTTTGATGATCTATGTCATACTCCGGCTGCCTGGGCAGGCCAAAGGGAATTCGGAACCAGATGCGTTCGTGCAGATAGCAGGCCACGATCTTCATCAGCGTGTCGGACAGGCCGATCGAGGCGGCGGCGCCGCAACGTCCGTCTTGTCCTTCTTTTCCGTCATCTACTCGCTTTCACGGGTCCGTCAGGACTGCGAGGCCTTGAGTGCCTGGTCCAGGTCGGCAATGATGTCCTCGACGTCCTCGATTCCGACCGACAGTCGGATGTACTCCGGCGTAACTCCCGTCGAGGCCTGTTCCTCGGGCGAAAGCTGCGAGTGCGTTGTCGAGGCCGGGTGGATGACCAGCGTCTTTGCGTCGCCGATGTTGGCAAGATGGCTGGCGAGCTTGACGTTGTTGATGAACTTCACGCCCGCCGCGGCGCCGCCGCGGATGCCGAAGCCCAGCAGCCCGCCGCAGCCGTTTTTCAGGTACTTCGCGGCGTTGGCGTGGTGCGTGTGGTTGGGCAGGCCGGGGTAGTTCACCCAGACCACGGTCGGGTGCTTGGCAAGCCACTGGGCGACCTTCATCGCGTTGGACGAATGGCGCTCCATCCGCAGGTGGAGGGTCTCGACGCCCAGCAGCGTGAGAAAGGCCGCGAACGGGCTCATGCAGGCGCCCATGTCGCGCAGCCAGTGCGTGCGGACGTGAATGATGAACGCGATGTTGCCGAGGGGCGCCAGGGCCTCGGTTAACACCACGCCGTGGTATGCGGGGTCCGGCTGGGCAACCTCGCACCAGCGGTCGGGGTCCTTGGCCCACGGGAAGCACGCGCCGTCGACGATCGCCCCGCCGATGTGCACGCCGTGGCCGCCAAGGAACTTGGTCGTCGAGTAGACCACGATGTCCGCGCCGTGCTCGATGGGCCGCAATAGCATCGGCGTCAGCACGGTGTTGTCAACCACCAGCGGGACGCCCTGCGCGTGGGCGGCCTTGGCGATGGCGTCGAAGTCCGGCACGTCGTTCTTGGGATTGCCCACCGACTCCATGTAGACCAGGCGGGTGTTCTTGTCGGCCAGCTTGGCGATCTGCTCGGGGTGGTCGGCGTCGAAGAACCGCACCTCGATGCCCAGGTGGCTGAACGTCTGGGTGAACAGCGTCCACGTGCCGCCGTAAAGGCTGGTGGAACTCAGGAAGTTCTGCCCGCTGTGGGTGATTGTAAGAATCGCGGCCGAGACCGCGGCCTGGCCGCTGGCGAGCGTAAGTGCCATGGCCCCGCCGTCCATCGCGGCGAGGCGTTTTTCCAGCACGTCGTTGGTGGGGTTCATGAGCCGGCTGTAGATGTTGCCGAATTCCTTGAGGGCAAACAGGTTCGCCGCGTGCTCGGTGCTCTTGAACACGTAGGAGGTCGTGGCGTAGATCGGCACGGCCATGGCGGTGGTGGTGGGGTCCGGCTGCTGCCCGGCGTGAAGTGCCAACGTGCCCAGCTTGTGCGTCGCGTCAGTCATTTAAGTTTCTCCTTGATAGGTCTGTAACTGAAGCAAAACATTATACCGTGATGTTCGTGAACAGCGGGCTGGACAAATAACGTTCGCCGAAGTTGGGATTGCCAACACGATGAGCTTGCCCTTTTTTTCCCGACTGCCACTCAGGCTCAACCAACTCAACTAAACTGGCGGGACGAGAAGACTATTAAGAACCCTTTCGCTTTCCTCGTTAACTCGATGTACTTAGTGTAGATTACTTGGCCGGCATAGTCAACTAGAATCATGCAGAATGAGATTATTTTTGTAAAAGCTTTATTATTAAGCCTTTAGCCCGAAAAACCGGAGGCGGGTGCGAGATTTTGCGGTTGCATGGCCCAATAAGATAGTGCATAGTGGATGGATAATGATATGAGGCAGATAATGGTGGGAGAGGAGTGGTCTTGTGAATCTATCGCAGAAATGCCAATATGCAGTTCGGGCGATCCTGGAGTTGGCCAAGCGTCACGGCCAGGGCCCGGTGACCGCAAGCGAGATTGCCTCCAGCCAGGTTATTCCGCGGCGGTTTCTCGAGGTGATCCTCAACGAACTCAGGCCGTCGGGCCTGATCGAGTCCCGCCGCGGCGTGCAGGGCGGGTATTTCCTGTCCGGCAGGCCGAAGGACATCAAGGTCGGGCAGGTGATCCGCCTGATCGACGGGCCGCTCGAACCCGTCCGCTGCCTCGGCGACCATACCAAGCCCTCGTGCCCCCTGAGAGACCGATGCGCCCTGGTGGAGCTGTGGTCCGCGGCCCGCAAGGCCGTCGAGGAAGTCTACGACGGCACCACCTTCCAGGACCTCGTCGAGCGCGAAGCCCAATTCGACCGCCGCGCCGCCGGCGACTACTGCATCTGACGTTTTTGTACTGCCCTATGCGGAAATCGGCTTGCAACCGCAAGGCGGGGGCTATACTGTTCAGGATTCGAGGATGGGATTGTGACACGCGTTTAGATGTCGGGCATGAAGATGATATGGTGGCTTCCGGGCTGTAATGCCTGGGGAGGCAGAGGTGAAGATTCCGAAGCGGGCGAATGATTGGGTGGCTGCAATGCGAACTTCCCCAGAGGGCTCGCAGGTCGTGGCGAATTGCCAAGCCGAAGAGCATGTGCCGATTCCAGTCGCGCACGACTTCTTCCACACCCTGTCCGGCTCCTTTCCTACTGGCACGACACCGTCGCAAGCCATGAATAAGACCCTTGCTTCTCTGCCGCAATGCGCCCGATGTGGACCCAAGACGGACCTCGGATTGGCTCTGCTTATGCGGTTTGAGCGTCTTTCCCGCCTGGCGGATTCCGATGCGCTTCGCAAGGCCGGCGTCAGCGAACAGATGCTCATACGAAAACCAGGGTTAGCCGATAGAATAACGGAACTGTCTCTTGGGAACCCGAGCAACCCGAGGAATATCGTTTGGGCGGCACTAGAGAAGCAGATTAAGTCAGACATTGCAAGCGGCTTCAGTCTGTCGCAGGTGCTCGACAAAATTGGCATAGCTGAAGTGGCTGTCGTCCCGTGGTACAGCATTATTTATAGTGCGAACGACCTTGACGACGACTGCGCGGTCCCAACGGTTTTGGATGCGGGCGCCGACCATCGGTTCCGGCCGTCGAAGAAAGGCGCACAGTGCGGGATGACGAAACCTTGCACTGGTGCTTCCGCCGGATATCCAGAGTATGTTCACGCCAAGTGTGTCGTCAAGAGCCCAGGCATCGAGGTGCATACGGTAACATGACATGATTGTGACTAACACCACAATGAAACAGGCGATCTGGGAACGACTGACAAGCGATCCCGATGCTCTGGACTTGGACTACCGGATTGACGAACGCCCGGCGGACCTTTTTGCTCTGCGCGCCGCAAAAGGCGAAAGACCCGAAATCGTCGCCTCGCTGAGGTGCCTGCTCGTCGAAATCATCACCGGAGTGCTTGAGTCCAACTCAACGGAAGTAGCCCGATTCCTCCACAACGCGCTGCCGTTGTGCGACAGCCTGGCGGCGGTGGAATGCAAGTCGGCCCTGAAGCAGATTCTTCTTCTGGACAATCCTTCTGATTGGGATGGCAACCTGTCCGAGATTCAGGAATTGGCGTCTCGCGCCTTGGTGGGGATTCAGAAGGAGGATGCGGATTTTCGGTTCTGGGTGGACATCGCGGAGAAGGCGAATTCCTGTCTGCCCTACGCTCTGAATGCCGCCATCGAGATAGACCTGGACAAGGGCATGGACCTCGTCTGCGACGTGTATCTTCACTGTATGCAGGAAGAAACGACTGATGCTGTGGACTGGACGGTGGTTTACGAACTGGCCAAAGACCGCTATGGCGAAAAGGCAGTCGAGCGATCATGGCATCGCAGTTGTGCCCGCTACGGGGCAGAAGCCGATAATTTCCAAGAGCATCCAGCCTATGTGGTGGCCAAGAGGCATGGGCTTAGCCATCGTGGCAAAAAGTATCTGCGGGGAGGCGGGATGCGCCTCTATGAACCCGATTTCAAGGTCGTCCTCCTTGGAGCAATTCAAGAGAGCCTGCACGAAGCCAGAAAGCTCGATGAAGGCGATTCCAGGGTCGCCATTAGAGCAATTGAAGAGATACTGAACCGCACCCGGATGCGGTTCTCTGCGTCAGATCTATTTACGACGATCGTAGATGAAGATGTTGACCTTGAGCAACGGGCTCCGGCGAAAGCTCTCTCGGCAGGTGCTAAGCAGAACGAGAAGAAGCCCGGAAAAAAGTCAACAAAACAACCAAGCGGCAAGTAGGTTGCTTCACGTCCGAACTTCTTTCAACTTGTTCATCCGATTTGAACGTATTTGGTAGCACTTTCTCCGCCGGGTCCGTTCATCGGTCGCGGCCCGCAACATGGCGACTGCGCTGTGCAGTTCCACCCGGTAGCCTTATCCCTGATGGCCGCAGTGCCGGAAGCCGCGGTGGTCGTCTTCCGCTCGCCTCATATCTTCAGCCCCGCGAGCATGTCGCCGAGCCTGGCATGATCCTGGCACACCTGCCGGAAGACGGGCAGCAGTTGTTGGTAGACATCTCGTCCGGGCGCCGCGGGGGACTCCATGTGGCGGACCTCGTGGAGTTGCTCGACCCGGGCGAAGTCCGGCCAGAGCCCCGAGGCCCCTGCGCCCAGTGTGTGCCATCGCCATTTGCCTTGCGGTTGCTTTGGCGCGGCGCGCCGGTATACTGATTCCCGCGGCGCAGGCAGCCTGGGCGGTGCAGAGCCCGAGTTTGTGCGCGATGGCGGGGGGCGGCAGTCGTTCCGGCCGTGACGTAGGAAACGTAAAGGAATCCGGCTTATGAAACTGGCGGTGATCGGTTCCGGCTATGTTGGCCTGGTGGCAGGGGCGTGTTTTTCCAATACCGGCAACGACGTCACGCTGGTGGACGTTGACCCGCGGAAGATCGAGATGCTCCAACAGGGCCGGACGCCCATATACGAGCCGGGGCTGACGGAGGTGATTCAGAGAAACGCCGCCGAGGGGCGGCTGGCGTTCACGACCGACCTGCCTTCGGCGGTCGCAAGCGCGGAGGTAGTCATCCTCGCCGTCGGCACGCCGTCGGCGGCGGATGGCACGGTGGACATGCAATACATTGAGATGGCCGCCCGGCAGGTCGCGCGCGCCATGACCGGCTACACCGTCGTCATCACCAAGAGCACCGTCCCGGTCGGCGCGCACAGCCGGCTGACCGAGCTGATGTCCGGCGAGACGGCCCAGCCGTTCGACTACGTCGCCAATCCGGAGTTTCTCAAGGAAGGCGCCGCGGTCAGCGACTTCCTCAAGCCCGACCGCGTCATCATCGGCCTTACCAGCCAGCGGGCGCTTAGCATCATGCGACACCTTTACGCCCCGTTCATGCGGCGGTCGGAGCGGCTGCTGGTGATGGACCCGGCCAGCGCCGAACTGACCAAGTACGCCTGCAACTGCATGCTGGCCACGCGGATCAGCTTTATGAATGAGATGGCCCGGCTGTGCGACCACTACGGGGCGAACATCGACCTGGTCCGCCAGGGCATGGGCGGCGACCAGCGGATCGGGCCGGACTTCCTGTACGCGTCGCTTGGCTACGGCGGGAGCTGCTTTCCAAAGGACGTCAAGGCCCTGATAAGTTTCGGCCGGGCCGCCAAGCAGCCCATTCACATAGTCGAGGCCGTGCATGCCGTCAACGAGCTCCAGGGCGAACAGGTCTTTCGACGCATCAGCCGGCACTTCGGCGACAAACTCGCGGGGCGGAAGTTCGCGATGTGGGGCCTGGCATTCAAGGCCGGGACGGATGACGTTCGCGAGAGCCCCGCGATCGCCCTGGCCCAGCGGCTTCTGGGGGCGGGGGCGAGCCTGGCCGTCCACGACCCCCAGGCCCTCGACACCGCTCGAGCCGCGCTTGGCGACAAGGACGTGGCCTACTGCCGGCACATGTACGAGGTGCTGCCGCAGGCCGATGCGCTGATTGTCTGCACGGAATGGCCAGAGTACCGCAGCCCGGACTTCCGCCGGATGCGCCAGACCCTAAAGCAGCCCCTGATCTTCGACGGGCGGAACCTCTACGACCTCGACTGGATGGCGGACCTGGGCTTGCACTACGTGAGCGTGGGCAGGCCCGCGGTGGGCGGACCGAAGTAAGAAGTAGTTAGTAGTTAGGAAGTAGGTGGGGAGTAGGGAGTAGGAAGCGTGTTTTGTTTCTGAGGCCTGTTCGCTTCAGCGAGCAGGGTCCCGATGCATCGGGATCAGTCTGAAGCCTGTTGCCTGTTGTCTGAAGCCTTTAATGGGATTCGCCGCAATGAAAACACTCATTACCGGCGCGGCCGGGTTCATCGGCTCGCACGTCGCCGAGGCGCTGCTGGCTGACGGCGAGCGGGTTGTTGGGCTCGACAACTTCGACGCGTTTTACGACCGCGCGACCAAAGAGGACAACCTCCGGCACGTGCGCGCCGCGGGCGAAGCCTTCAGCTTCGTCGAGGCCGACATCCGCGACGCCGGCGCCGTCGATGAGGTCTTCGGCGCTCAAGGCCCGTTCGACGTGGTGCTCCACCTGGCCGCCCGCGCCGGAGTCAGGCCCAGCATCGCCGACCCGCTGGGCTACGAGTCGGTCAACGTCGCCGGCACGATGAACCTGCTCGAGGCATCCGTGCGGCAGAGGCCGCTGCCCCGGTTCATCTTCGCATCCAGCTCCAGCGTGTACGGAAACAATCCCAAGGCGCCCTTCAGCGAGTCCGACAACGTCGACAACCCCATCAGCCCCTACGCCGCGACGAAGAAGGCCGGCGAACTGATCTGCCACACCTACCACCACCTCCACGGGCTGCCGATGTGGTGCCTCCGGTTCTTCACCGTGTACGGCCCGCGCCAGCGGCCTGACCTGGCGATCTGCAAGTTCACGAAAAAAATTCTCGCCGGCGAGCCGATCGAGATGTTCGGCGACGGCACGACCAGCCGGGACTACACGTACATCGACGACATCGTCCTTGGCGTTCGCTGTGCGATGCAGCGATGCGCCGGCTACGAGATCATCAACCTCGGCAGCGAGCATCCCGTCACGCTTGCGGACATGATTGCCACGGTGGCTGCCGCCTGCGGGCGCCAGGCGGTGATACAGCCCAAGCCCATGCAGCCCGGCGACGTGGAATGCACGTACGCCGACGTGACCAAGGCCCGTCGCCTGCTGGACTACCGCCCGAGCAAGCCCTTCGCCGAGGGCGTGAAGGCTCAGGTGGAGTGGTATCGCAAGGAAAAGAAGGTAGTAGGTAATAGGTAGTAGGTAGTAGGGGAGCAGGGAGCAGAAACAGAAGGTCATAGGTCTTAGCTCTTAGGTCTCAGGGAAAAGAAAAAGCGGCATCTCGCATAGAGCGTGCGGGAAATGGAAAGATTCGAAGCCCAGGGACCTGTCCACCGAAGCTTTAGCGAAGGCGGATAGCAATCCCTGGGTGCAGCAATCCCTGGGGAAATCAGGCAGGTTTCTGGGTGGGGACCATCTAATCGCGCGAGTTTTCCATGGTCATCGAGTCGCCAATCAGCCTGGTCCATCGCAGCATCTCGGCCGGGCGAAGCAGTCGCAGGGCGACCGCCGCCGCCAGCCAGGCCGGCAGTGCCAGCCAGTACCCGTAGGGCAGCAGGTGCAGCCCCGCCAGCATTGCCAGGATCGCGCCGGTGGCCGCGAAGGCCACGGCGCCGGACGCGGAAACGCGGCGCGTTGCCAACATCTTGACCAGCAGCGCAGCCAGCGATGCCGCGAGAATCGCCCATGCCGCGCCGATAAAGCCCCAGGCGGGGATCGCCCACCAGCAGATCGCCAATATGATCCCGTACCTGGCCGCCTCCAGCGCCGCGACGATCCCGACGTGTCTGGTCGCCTTGAGTACTTGGTCCAGCGGCATGGCGTAGCTGTCGATGGCCCCAAAGGCGAGCAGGACCAGCAGCGTGTCGATCCCCGCTGCGTAGGCCTGGCCGTAGATGATTCGCAAGGCCGGCTCGCCGAAAGCCACGGCGCCGGCAAACAGCAGCGTGCCGGCCGTGCCGAGCAGGCGGGCGGACTGCCTGAGTATGTCCGCCGTCTGGGTGTGGTCGGCGTGCGAGGCGTCGATGTGAGCCACTCGCGGCAGCAATGCCCCGGCAATCGGCCCGGAGATCAGGCGGACCGTCATCGCCAGTGAGAAGCACACCTGGAAGACGCTGATGTCGCCCCGGACCTTTATTTCCACGCCCGGGGCCAATCGGCCGATGAGCATCTGCGCCGCGAAGGGCAGGCAGAACAGGCCCAGGAAGGGGACGAAGTAAGGCAGTGCGGCCCCGGCGGCGCCTAGCATGTCCCGCGGGCGCACGGCGGACAGCGCCACGGCCAAGTGAGACCGGCGGATGAGCAGGCGGACCCGCCAGGCCGCGACGGCCACGGCAAGTGCGTAGCAGCCCGCCCAGGCCGCGAGGATCCCGACTATCGGCAACCCGACAGCCCAGCCGACGATGACAACCAGCAGCCTGGCCAGTTCCACCACTGGGCTTATGAGGATGGTCTCGCGCATCATCTCGAAGCCCACGACGACCATCGCGCATGCTCGCAGGGCGGTCATGCCCAGGACCCACGCGGCGGCGATGCGGACCTCGCCCGGACCGATGCCCACGCGAGGATCGGCAATTGTCCCCGCCAAGGCCAGCATTGCCCCCGCCCCGACGATGCCCAGCATAACCTGGAGCGATATCCAGGTCGCGACGGATCGCCCGAGCGACTCATCGCCCGCCGCCCGCAGCCGGGCTATCGATCTCGATGCCGCGGAGCTGGCGATGCCCAGGTCGCACAGCCCGACAGTGATGCTGGCGACCGAATAGAGCCACACCACGCCGCCGTGGACGGCCCGGCCGTAAGCGTGGATCATCGCCAGGTTGGCCAGGAACAGGCAGATGTTCGCGGCCAGGCCGGAAAGCAGCAGGTGCGTGATGCCCGAGGCGAGCGTTCGCCCGCTGGTTGCTCGGTCCGTAGTGTCCATCGGTGCGTCGTTCATTCCTGTGGGAAGTCCATCCGCTGTGCGTCTGGCCGGAAGTAGAAGGCGGTGTCAAAGAACCCGTTGGTGGTCCAGTAGTGCCGCCACGGCCTGATCTGCTCATAGACCACAGCCCAGAGCGGGCTGCTGGGCTGGCCCCGCTGGCCGATGGCCAGAGGGTTCCGCGTGGCATGGGGGAGGTGGCGATCCACGTTGTCTATGATGAGCAGACCGCCGGGTTTGAGCAGTTTCAGTGCAAGGCTCGCGCAGTGGTCGCGGAGAACGCCGTCGATGAAGCAGAAATCCACCCCTTCCTTTGGGGCCTTGAGGGCGGCGGTGACATAGGGATGGTCCGGCGAGCCCTGGTCTGACTCCGTCACCTCGGCCAGGACGTACTCCACATTGTCCAGGCCCATTCGGGCCAGTTCTTCAGAGGTCTTCCTGTACCATTGCGGGTTGTGCTCGATGCTGACGAGCCGGCTGACGCGGCGGGCGAGCCAAAAAGTGCTGCGCCCACTGCCCCATTCGACGCCGACATCGTCGGGCCGAAGCCATTCATCCAGGAAACCGGTCGCCGCCATCGTGATCCATGGGGCGCCCGGGCGCCGCGCGGATTGGACAGCATATGCGAGGCGATCCCAAAAGTACCGTACGCTCCAATGACGAAAAGAACGCCTCATTTGTCAGTTCCGACGACTTTCTCACCGTGCAGGCCGGCTGCGGGCAACACATCCTGTCCGGTGGGCTTGCGGGCGATGACGATCAGTTCGTGGCCCTTGAGGTGGCTCTCGGCCAGCAGGGAATATGGCTTGAGGATCGGGTAGAACAGAACGCTCATGGCATACGGAAGGCGCCTCAGCAGGCCCAAGCATGCCGCAACGGCGCCGCCGGCGGGGGCCGGCGCGGGTGTAGGCCGCGGGGTGGGTGCGGTGCCGGGTTTGCGCCCGAGGCGATGGCGGAGCAGCCTGCCCAGCCAGCCGCTCAGCGTTGCCAGCAGGGTGTGCAGGTGTTCCCGCGAGGCTGTCAGTTCGGTCTCGAAGCCGCAGCGGGAGAGCAACTGCCCCAGTGTCGCCGGCGAGAAGAACAACAGGTGGTCCGGCTGGTGGAAATTCGGACGGGAAAAGCCGAACATCCGGTCCGTGGTCGCTTCCAGGTTGGGTGTGGCGATCATGACCCGCCCGCCCGGGGCCAGAAGATCATGCACCCGCCTCAGCGTATCGGCCGGGTCTTCGAGGTGTTCGATCAGGTGGAACATGGCCACGACGTCCAGAGACCCCGGCGCCAGGTCCAGGTCCTCAAGCCGGCCGACGCGGACGTCCAGCCCCTTGGCGATTGCGTGGGCGGAATACACCCGCGAGGCGTCCACGCCGAGGACCTCGAACCCGGCGTGCCGGGCGAATTCGAGGAACTCGCCGGTAGCGCAGCCGATCTCCAGCAGCCGTCCGCCGGACACGAAGCGAAGGAGCGTCTTAAGGCGCTCGCGTGCCAGGCGGCAGGTCACCGGAAGCTGGAGCCGCCCGGTGTCGTAATAGACCTGGTCCTGGAGGCCCTGGACGTTGTCGGCGGTCAGGCCCTCAATGTGCTTGACGATAAGCCCGCACTGGTTGCACCTGAGCAGAGAGTACTTTTGGCCAGTGTACACTGTCGTGAACCGGCGGACCTCGCAGTTGGGGCATTTTCCCATTGGGGCCTTTCCTGGGCTTTCGGGCCGGGTCTGCCCCGGCCTGGATTTGTCGGCATGATAGCCTCTCGCCACTTGCCAAGCAACAGCGATTGACACGGCGCGACCACCAAAGGCGGCTCCAACTGGATGGTCCGGCGCCGCCGGTGGATGAGATGTGTGGCTGAAATGTGTTGCCTCCGGCAAAACGGGACGGTACATAATACCAGGTGAGGCTTCCTTATGAGTGAGATCGGCCAGGCCAGCCGCCGAAGGCCGCGGCCGAAGGTCGCGGTCTTCCAGCGCGTGATCCCGCACTACCGCGTGGGGGTCTTCGAGACCATCGCCGCCAGCGAGCGGTACGACTACACGTTCATCTACGGGCAGGAAGCGGACGATTCGTTCCTGAAACTGTCCCGTGGCTCGGACCTGCCGTTTGCCTGCCGGCTGTCGCCGATCCGCTCGTGGCGGATATGGCCAATCGCCACCCCGATGTACTACCAGCCCGCCGAGGTTGCCGCCGCGCTGAGCGACGAGTTCGACGTGCTGATCTTCAACTCCGATTTCCACATCGTCTCGTACATGCTGGCGACGTTTGCCGGACGGGCCGTGGGCAAGAAGATCATCCACTGGGGCCACGGCGTCTGCCTGGGCGGCCCGCGGCCGGAACTGTGGTGGGCCCGGCGACTGATGAGCGAACTGGCCAACGCCGTGCTGCTCTACGGCCAGCGCGAGGCCGACTACTACCGCGCGCGCGGGGCGAAGATGTCCAGGATCTTCGTGACGCACAATGCCTTGGATACCCGTCCCGTCCGCGAACTGAAGCGCACGATAACGGATGACCAGCTCGCCGACTTCCGGGCCGCCAAGGCCCTGGCAGGCCGACGCGTGATGATCTATACGGGCCGGCTGCTGGCGGAAAAACGCCTGGACTTCGCCCTGCGCGCCATGGGGTGCATTCTCCGCGTTGTGCCTTCGGCCAAGCTGGTGATCATCGGCGACGGCCCCGAGGCGCCGCGACTTCGCCGCATGGTGGAGGACCTTGGCCTCCAACATGCCGTCGACATGCCGGGGGCGATATTCGACGAACGAGAGCTGGCGAGGTACTACCTGTGCAGCCACCTTGCCGTCAGCCCGGGCTACGTCGGGCTTATGGTCAACCAGGCCTTCATGTACGGCGTGCCTGTGCTGACAAGCGACGACCTCTGGCTTCACTCGCCCGAGGTAGCGATGGTCCGGCCCGGGCGGACCGGCGAGTTCTTCCGGGGCCTCGATGAGGACGACTACGCCCGCCGGGCCGCCGCCCTGCTGTGCGACGAGCCCCGCCTGGCACGGATGGGCCGGCAGTGCCTGAAACTCATCGACGAACAATACAACGAACGCGCCATGGCCAAGGTCTTCGACGACGCCGTGGCCTACGCTCTGGAGCATTGAGCAGCCTTTACCCATGATTGAAGACTGCTCGCGGCACAAGAGCCGGTGAACAGTACCGCGGCAGAATGTGGAGACAGACCGGAATGACCAGCCAGGACATGCCGCCCGACCTTACGTCCTTCGCCGTGCGCGAGAACCTGCGGTCGATCTACGACGAGTACTACCTGGACGAGCGGACGCTCGAATGGCGCCGCCCTGGGGGCCCTGGACAAAGTGGCTAACAACATTTCGCTATTCTCAGCCGCGACATTGAGCGTGTGGAGTACCCGCGGACGTTGCTTTACGAGCCGGCTCGGGTGGGGCGTCAATTTGTTGTTGTCGCCCGCCTGTGCGGCACGATACAATGATTTGGTCGAAGCTGGAAGGGGGGCTCGATGCGGTGGTATTTTATCAGGTGGCCCAGAATGGTTATGGCAGCCAGTGGAGAAGCGACGATCTCGACGCAGCCCGTGAGCGGGTCAATCACACACTGCGCCCATGGGTTGCCCTTGGGGACCACGCCGTTGGAAAGCCGGCAGTCCCGGCCGCGCATCACACTCGAACATCGACACGAGTTCCGCCAGGCCGCGTCGATGCCTGCCGGGCCATCCTCGTCGCCGAGGGCCTCGGTGGCGAACCCTTCGATCTACTCGCGAGAGCTACGCGTGACTCATTGGCACGCCAAGGCATCCGCCGAGCGTTGGAATCGCTCGGCTGTCTGGTTGTCCGGAAGAGGCGGATTAGTCCGCCCTTTAACTTATCTTTACGTGACAAGATCAGGTGGAGGTTGCAGTGACGCCAACCGCCTGTACATCCGGGTGGCCAGGTTGTCGGCCTCCGTGAATTGGGGTTTCCCCAGATGACGCGCCTTTATGTTGGTCAGGCACTTTGGTCGCTTGGGCGCACTGGGTGCCGTAGAATGCTTGTCATAGCTAGAGTTGTTGCGGCGGCGGTTCGGCGATTCCGTTACGTATTCAGTGTTGTCTTATTTGCGAAAGCACCGGCGCTCAGGTATCTCAACATTGAGATTAACTCGGCCTGCAACAGGAAATGCCGCTGGTGTCCGAATCATAAACACACGAGGGCCAAGGACGGATACCTTGACGGACGGCTCTTCCGCAAGATAATTCGAGAGGCGGAGGATATGGGGTTTACCGGGGGCGTGACTTTCAATATGTATAATGAGCCTTTGCTTGACAGAAGGCTGCCTGCAATCATCAAATACGCGCGAGAACACTTGCCATCGTCTTACATTTACTTGAACACAAACGGAGACTACTTAACGCTTGAGTTGTGGAGCAAGTTGAGGGCCAATGGTCTGGACTACGCAAATGTTTCGCAATATGACGGCAAGATCAACGATAACATCCAACAGATGCTTTCGAAGATCGACGGGAGGGAAAGAAGGCGCCTTTACGCTCACGTGTTTTGTGTGGGGGCGATCAACAATAGGGGCGGTCTGGTCAGTACCAAGGGCAAGGTGCCTCTCAGGAAGTACTGCAACAGGCCGTTTGAGCAGTTGTCGGTAACCTACGAGGGAAAGGTCATCATATGCTGCAATGATTACCTTGCCCAGGTAGTAATTGGCGACATTGCTGAGGACTCGATCAAGGATCTCTGGGAAAGCGACATCTTCAAGCGTTATAGAAGAGAACTACTTGCAGGGAAGCGAGCCCGGCTGGATCTGTGCAAGTCGTGTGACGCCTGATGATGAACCGTCCTGGTTCGCCGTGAAAGGCGATGATGTGTTGCTGGTGAAAGTTCCTCTGGGAGTCGACGTGGCTGCCGCCCTGCTGTGCGACGAGCCCCGCCTGGCACGGATGGGCCGGCAGTGCCTGAAACTTATCGACGAACAGTACAATGAAAAAGCCATGGCCAAGGTCTTCGATGACGCCGTGGCCTACGCTCTGGAGCATTGAGCAGCCTTTACCCATGATTGAAGACTGCTCGCGGCACAAGAGCCGGTGAACAGTACCGCGGCAGAATGTGGAGACAGACCGGAATGACCAGCCAGGA
>Ga0315285_10001492_pt1 | contig 24579 bp, 23 predicted proteins | sample YL17G09_36_MG_FD_203698 | JGI IMG/M metagenome (GOLD analysis project Ga0315285, IMG submission 203698) | Sediment microbial communities from Yellowstone Lake, YNP, Wyoming, USA - YL17G09_36 | ecosystem: Environmental > Aquatic > Freshwater > Lake > Sediment | place: USA: Wyoming | collected... | reverse complement strand
TTAGCGGCTTGACTCTCAAGATCCTTTGTCTTCTCGACAGTCACCCTTTCAGTGTCTATAAGCGCAAGATATGGGTAGGCCTGCAGAAAATGTTTCACTGCAAAATCTCTACTTAACGTGTTAACCTTATCATAATTAAGCGGATCAATAGTGTGACCCATGCAAAACTCGGCAACTTTCTGATCTGCCCCGCTTTCATGCCAAAGACTTCGAGCAACATCACGGAATTCGTGAATGTTGAAGCCGTACCGAACCCCCGAATTCTCACCCACAGTCTGAGGAACCACTCCGATCCGTCTGCTAAGTCTTAGCACTAATCTGGTGATCGAATCAATAGTTGAGAGGCCCTGCCAGATCAACTCGCCCGGCTTAGGCTCGCCACGTTCCTCAATATACTTCTTTAAAGCATCAATAGCTTCTTTGCCAACAAAGCAGAAGTAAGGCTTGAAGTTCCGTTTTCTGCCAATAGTCACATCAATCTTAACAACATCAGGCCAAAGCTTACCCATCCTGTCAGTCCAACCCCCCTTCTGGAGTTGAGGCTTAATCTGCGGCCAAGCGTTCCTGGAGATCCACAGCATACGATTATTATCCTGCAGACTTTGAAACTTGAACAATAGAAAACTGCGAGCTTTCGGCTTAGAAGCAATAACCATTTCTCGAATAATCTGAGACGTCAAACGGCCAATATTAGCCGCTCTGCCGCCAAGAGGAACATTCGGGGGAATGTCTCTAAGTCCGATAATCCTGTTAGATCTGAAGAAGCTTCTTATACAGGCGTTAGCAAACCTTAGACTGCTACTAGTCCTATCAGGGGTGATTTCGAGTAGATGCTGATCAATAACATCGCAAATCTCACCTGCATCTTTAGTAAGCAAGCTCTGCCAACTCAGACCCTTTCCCTCAAGAAACTTCTCGAAAGTCCGCCAACAGCTAGCATAAGCCTGACTGTCACGGTACCGACTCAACCACTCAGCCGGACTACGCGCCATAGTATCATGTTGCCTCCTACAGGGCTAATAAGTCTACCATAATTAACAGGAACATTAATATATATCGCACGAAGATTGAGTGTTTCGATTCCTATCAACAGGTGAAAATAATATGGGCGATCATCTTTTCGGTGATGGCGTTTACCCCAGACCCTCTTACAAGTTCACCTGCCCAAGCGTCGGCAACTTCTGAACGTAAGATACCGCTGGGCTCTTCAGAGCAGGATTCGAGCCTGAGCGTGAGCTCCGTAAGAAGATCTCCAAATACACTGGGGGAGCAAACCAGAGCCAAGAACATACTTGTTGCCAAGTTTGGCGGCTCAAGCTTGGCCGACAGTGAAAGGATAAGGAAAGCGGCTAGGTCCGTTGCAGATCAAGTCAAGAAAAGGTTCAAGGTAGCAGTGGTCGTCTCGGCAATGGGCAAAACCACAGATGCACTTCTTGAAATCCTTCAGAACTCCTCCGGCAATGGTGTCGAGAAACATGACGCTGACGACATCCTGTCCATGGGTGAGAGGACTAGTGCGAGAGTCTTCGCCGCCGCCCTGAAGTCTGAGGGTTTAGATGTAAGATATTTCGATCCAGATGATGATGACTGGCCAATCATAACAGATGAGAACTTCTCTGACGCAAATCCAATACTGGCCGAATCGGAGGGAAGGATAAGACAATACATACTTCCACTGCTTGACAAAGGAGTTGTCCCAGTCATTGCAGGATTTGTGGGCAGAACCAAGAACAGGGCCATAAGCACCATCGGCAGAGGCGGCAGTGACACAACGGCGTTCATTCTGGCAAGAGCTTTGGATGCCGATGAAGTCATTTTGGCAACAGACTCGGACGGCATAATGACAGCCGATCCCAAACTGGTGCCAGAAGCAAAGAGACTCGATAGGGTAGATGTCAATCTCCTGGTTGAAATGGCCGACTCGGGCAAGAAGTTCATTCACAGAAAAGCGCTAAAATACAAAGACCACAAAATCGACGTCAAAGTGATCAACTTCTACGACGGCAATCTCGCTTCTGACGGAACGAGAATCACAGGCTCAATAGCCTCTGAACTTGAGGTGGAACTCGTAACGCCTGCCCAGACACAAGCATTGACTGTAATTGGTAATTCACTCTCCAGAAACCCAGAGATCATCTCAGAACTGACTGAGACGTGCGGACGCTATGCAGAGCTACTCGGCCTCTCAGCTAATTCGGACTCAATAATCCTTTACCTCACACAGACCGAGAATTCGGAAGCGCTGTATCAATCTCTTCACAGAATTGTGCTCAGACACTCTGAAGCGATCTCGATGACTGTTCGCCGAAACATGGCTTACGTAAGGATCAAAGGCGTCGGACTGGAAGAGACGCCAGGAGTCATAGGCAAGATCTCAGAGGCACTAAGAATGAGTCATCTAAACATCTCTGGAATACTTACCATAACGTCGAGCATTATGGTCTTTGTTGACCATGTTGAAAAAGACAGAGCCCTTTTAGTGATCAAGCGGACTTTGAGTGTGAATTAGAACATGTTGAAAGTGGCAATTCTGGGAGCAACTGGAATGGTCGGTCAGAAATTCATTGAAATGCTGCAGGGACATCCATGGTTCAGGATAGAGGCTCTTGCCGCCTCTGAGAGAAGTATCGGTATCAGATATGGGCAGCTTACAAAATGGAGATTACCGATGCCTATCCCAGAGGACATAAAGGATCTCGAGGTTCTTCCCGTTGATCCCAAATCAATAGGTGACGTGGATGTAGTCTATTCTGCTTTGCCAGCGGAGGAGGCGAAAGCGGCTGAGGAAGACTTCGCCCGGGATGGGCACATGGTCTTCAGTAATGCTTCATCACACAGAATGGATGAAGATGTTCCAATACTCAATCCTGAAGTCAATTGTGAACATGCCAGTATTATCGACGAGCAGAGAAAGAGGAGAGGTTGGAGCGGAGCCATAATCACTAATCCTAACTGCACAACGGCAGTGTTGACCCTGTCACTCAAGCCTCTGCAAGACGAATACGGCATAAGGAGAGTACTTGTAACAACTATGCAAGCAGTTTCAGGAGCCGGATACCCAGGAGTTGCTTCACTTGACATACTTGACAATGTGATACCATTCATCAAGAACGAGGAAGAGAAAGTCCAGAGCGAAACGCTGAAGATCATGGGAGAACCTGTGAAGCCTGCCAAATTCAAGGTCTCAGCCAGCTGCAATAGAGTAAGCACAATTGATGGCCATATGGAAGCTGTCTTCATAGAGACTGAGATCAAGGCCCCGCCAAGTAGTGTGGCGGAGGTGATGGCGAAGTTCCAAGGTGAACCTCAGAGACTGAAATTGCCAACAGCGCCCAACTTCCCCATAGTAGTCAGGCACGAGGACGATAGGCCGCAACCAAGACTGGACAGGATGGAGGGTAAAGGGATGTCCGTTGTTGTCGGACGCATACGACGTGATGAAGTTCTGGATGGCATCAAGTACATAGTACTAGGTCATAATACAGCAAGAGGAGCTGCGGGCTGCTCCATACTCAACTCGGAATACTTCAAAGCAGTAGGTTTGATCTGAAGAGGCGAATCTAGTTGGAAATTGGAAAAAGACGAAGGCTCAAGAGAATATTCAGAATGGATAATCGTACAGTCATAATTCCAATGGATCATGGTGTGACAGTGGGGCCCATAGAGGGCCTGGCAGACATGAGCAACATGATCTGCAAACTCAATCAAGGCGAAGCAGACGCCATCCTTGTCCACAAAGGAATTGCGAAGAATGTTGATACAGGGCACGCAGGACTGATAGTCCACATGTCTGGAAGCACCTCTCTAGGCCCAGATCCCCTGTGGAAGAAACAGGTCTGCTCAGTAATCGAAGCGATCAGACTCGGCGCAGACGCGGTTTCACTTCACATAAATGTGGGCGCGCCCAAGGAACACCAGATGTTAAGCAAGCTTGGGAGAGTAGCGGACAGATGCGATGAATTCGGGATCCCCTTACTTGCCATGATGTATCCACGTGGGCCAACAGTAAAGAGCGAGCATGATCCAAAAGCGGTTGCCCATGCTGCAAGACTAGGTGCAGAGCTTGGAGCAGATATCATAAAGACCAACTACACAGGAGACCAAGAAAGCTTCAAGGACATAATCTCAAGCTGCCCAGTCCCCATAGTGATCGCAGGCGGCCCCAAGACTGAAGGTACGGAGGCGTTCTTCAAAATGGTCCAAGACTCCATTAGAGCTGGGGCTTCAGGGGTATCCATCGGCAGAAACGTCTTCCAACATGAAAAACCTGAATTGATGACCAAGGCGCTCTGTGCCATCGTACATGAAGGTGCGGATGTTCAGAGAGCTTTGAGAATCGTGAGTGAGAAGGCGTGAAAGAACTCTGGATAGAGATACCTGAAGAGCTTGCTACTACACCGAAAAAAGAGCTATTAACCGCCGCCTCGAAAACTGCCGATCTTCTTGTAGCATCATCCAAAGACTTCACGCTAGTCAAAGCATTCAATAGACCAGTGGCTGGAACTTCGAACGGCGTGGACATAAGGATAGTAGAATTCAAGGATCCCAAAGACATCCTCTCAGCAAAGACCGTGTCAGAAGAGATAGCTGCCAGAATAACCATAAGGTCCGGCGAAGATGAGGCTAAGGTAATTGAAGCAGCGAACCTCGGAGCCAGATACACAATTCTGAGATGCCCTAACTGGAAAACTATTCCGCTTGAGAACATAATCGCAAATACGAAGAAAAGATCCAAAATCATCATGGAAGTCTCCAATCCAGAGGAAGCAAAACTGGCCATCGAGACATTACAGCTCGGAGCAGACGGAGTCTTCTTCAAGACCAGCAGTATTGAAGATGTCCTTGCCGTCGGCAAGATAGTCAAGAAGTCTCCAACGAGGATTGAGCTTACCGAGGCTGAGGTCGTCAGCACTAAGCCACTTGGCACCGGCGCCAGAGTCTGCGTTGATACATGCGAATTGATGCGCCCCAAAGAGGGAATCCTAGTCGGAAGCCAGTCATCAGGCCTCTTCCTGGTTGAATCCGAGACTATTGAGAACCCTCATGTGGAGCCACGACCCTTTAGGGTCAACGCAGGTGCCGTAGCATCATATATGCTCACCTCGTCAGAACGGACTCGCTACTTGTCAGAGCTCAAGGCAGGAGATGAAGTAATGATCGTCGACTCAGAAGGTAACACCCGAACCACCAACGTCTGCCGAGTTAAGATAGAGTGGAGACCGATGATCCTCATTGAAGCAACCAGCCAAGGCAGAAAGTTCAAATCCATTCTCCAGAACGCAGAGACTGTTCGTCTTGTCACAACGGACGCCTCCAAATCAATCACGGAAATCAAACCCGGAGATAAGGTCCTGATGAGAACTGAGATGGGCGGGAGGCACTTCGGAACTAAAGTGGATGAAGAATCGGTGATAGAACGCTGAGACCAAGAATATGCGTCTCAGTCATGCCAAGATCCGTTACCGAAGCAAAAGCACTCAGACAGAGAGCAATACTGAAACTAGCGGACCTAGTCGAGATCAGACTTGACCGTCTAGAAGGATCCAATGAACTTGAACTCATAAACACCGAAAGGAAGACGCAAACGATAGCTACAATCCGTCAGGGCATTCAAGGAGGACTGTTCAAAGGGCAAGAAGAGGAAAGGTTCGAAACTCTGATGCGGGCAGCAAAGTCAGGATTTAATTATGTCGACATTGAGGACTCAACCCAACACTTAGATGACAGAATTGAAGCGCTCAGATCTTTGGGATCAAAGGTCATTGTATCACATCACAATCTAGCGTCGACTCCGCCGGTAGCCGATCTCAGGAAGATCTTGAAGAGAATCTCAAAACACAGACCTGACATCATCAAGATAGTCACAACAGCAACATCAACACAAGACAACCTGACTATACTGAACTTCCTGCATAACGCAGTAAGAGATCACAAAATAGTATCATTTGCCATGGGTGAGAAAGGCAAGATCTCTCGAATCACAAGCCCGATCTTCGGAGCGTATTTCACAATAGCATCCTTAGAGGATGGGGCTGAGACTGCTCAAGGTCAACTCACAATAGACGATCTTAGAAGGGTCTATGGAGTGATCGGCCTCAGCTAAGAGCCAACACTCGGATAGCATCCCTTCTAAGATGAACCACTAAGATTTGGAATAGTGACACGGATTGGCTATTATTAAATCAAATCAAGAGGGTCATCCACCTTGAAGCTAATCGTTGAGAAGACCGAGAGAATTAGCGGTGAATGTACTGTACCCAGTTCAAAGTCACACACGATACGAGGGTTCACCTTCGCCTCTCTCGCAGAAGGAAAGTCAAAACTCACAAACGTATTGGAGTCAGAAGACACCAAAGCGACAGTAGATGCATGCTCGGCATTAGGAGCAGACATGACCAAGAAAGCTAAAGGAGAATTTGAGATTTCCGGCTTCAACGGTCATCCGAAAGTAAGGGAAACCAGCATCTACACTCGTAACTCCGGAACGACAACGAATTTCATAGCATCTGTGGCAGCCTTGGCAAATGAAAAGATCATCATTGACGGTGATGATTCAATAAGGAGAAGACCAGTTCAACCTCTCCTTTTAGCACTGAGGAATCTCGGAGCAAAAGCAGTCTCCATCAATAATAACGGCTGTCCTCCCGTAGCAATACAAGGGAGAATGATTGGGGGAAAGACGACATTAGAATGCAAGAGTTCACAGTATCTGTCAAGCCTTCTGATAAGCTGCCCCTTACTGGAAAAAGACACTGAAATAGAGATTTATGATCTCTGCGAACTGCCTTACATTGAAATGACACTGAAGTGGTTGGACGAACTATTCATAAAACATTACAACAAAGATTTCAAGAAGATCACGGTCTTTGGAGGACAGAGATACTCTGCCTTCGAAAGAAGAATTCCTTCAGACTGGAGTTCAGGAACCTTTGTACTGGTGGCAGGAGCGATGCTGGGAGACAATGTGGCCATCAAAGGTCTTGATGTAAACGACACTCAAGCGGACAGATACGTGTTAGACCATCTGCAAAAGATTGGATCAGTCATCGAGACAAATGAAAGAGAAATGGTAGTGAGTAGGTCAGGATTGAATGGTTGCGAACTTGATCTAAACAGTACTCCTGACGCACTACCAGCCATCGCTGTCTTGGGATGTTATGCTGAAGGTGAGACCGTTATAAGGAATGTCGCTCATGCTCGAATTAAGGAGACAGACAGGATAAGAGTGATGACTGAGGAATTATCCAAGATGGGTGCAAAAATCAAAGAAACCAATGACGGAATGATCATCGAGCACAGTAGATTAAAAGGAGCCGAATTGAATGGACATCAAGATCACCGTGTCGTCATGGCCCTAGGCCTAGCAGGAATGATTGCTGAGGGAAGAACAGTGATAGATACAGCTGAAGCTATAAACGTAACATTCCCAGACTACGTGCAGTCGATGGTCAGACTTGGATCGAGGATGAGGTTGGAGGCATGATACAATGTTGGGAAATACATTTGGAAGAGTTTTCAGAGTAACGACATGTGGAGAATCCTACGGAATTGGAAGAGGTAGCGGCTTGGCCGTTATCGTGGATGGCGTTCCACCAGGAATAGAACTCACTGATGAAATGATCCAAGAGGAGATGGACAAAAGACGTCCAGGACAGGGCGAGCTCGATTCTCCGAGAAAAGAAACAGATCAGGTTCACATCTTTGCTGGAATCGGCCAAGACAAGGTTACAACAGGCGCTCCTGTCGGAATGATTGTCTACAATGTTGACACACAACAGGTTCACATAGACCAGTATCGTGAATTCAAAGACCTAATCAGGCCAGGCCACGCCGAGTACACATTCTTCCTTAAATGCGGAGAATGGGCGGACTGGTGCGGCGCGGGGAGAGCCTCCGGAAGAGAGACCGTCGGGAGGGTCGCTGCAGGCGCACTAGCAAAGATCATTCTTGCACGAGAGAACGTCGACATAATCGCCTACACAAAAGAATGCATGGGAATACGCGCCAAAGACATGAGCTTTGAAGAGATCAAGAAGAACTATCGAAAGAATGAGATAAACTGCCCAGACCTCGAGGCAGCAAAGAAAATGATAGAGAAAGTCCTCGAAGTAAAGAAAGAAGGGGATACCGCTGGAGGCATAATCGAGCTCATCATTCATAATATCCCAGCCGGCCTAGGCGAGCCCGTATTTGACAAATTTAGCGCCATACTATCCCATGCGATAATGAGCATAGGGGCGGTCAAAGGAGTGGAGTTCGGAGCAGGATTTAAGTGCGGAAATATGAAAGGCTCCAAATTCAACGATCATCCCTACATGAAAAACGGTAAAGTCAGATTCAGAACAAACAACTCCGGTGGGGTGCTCGGAGGAATAACAAATGGCGAAGACGTAATCGTCAGAGTGGCAGTCAAACCAACACCGACCGTTTCTGTGGAACAGCCGTCGATAAACATGCGAACAATGAAAGAAGAGAAGATAAGCCCCATAACCCGAAGAGATGCGACATTGCTTGGTAGAATCTACGCCGTTATTGAAGCGATGGCCGCAATCACTGTCTTGGACGCTTTGTTCATGGACCGCGGCTGGGAAGGCATGGCAAGACTGGATAAGAAATGGATCGATTTGAAGAGGAAATAGTTCACAGTAAGACGCGCTATTTGATCCTAGTGAACATAAGAGAACTTTCGCAGGAAGACATGAATCACATATGATTAACAAGTATATTCCTGTCTTTGGAGCAGTCCGAGGGACGATCTTTCCCGACAATCTCATGTACCCAGAAGTATTCCCGAGAGCCACTGGAGTCGAATGAGACTTGGAGTCGTTGGCGGCCTTCAGACAAGAGATAGACAGACTCGATGACCGGATACTAGAGCTATTGAAAGCTCGTGTCAACATAGCAAAGAAGATTGCCAAGGTCAAATTTGACAAGGGTCTGCCCATTCGAGACGAGCAAAGGGAAAGAGAACTGCTGACTAAGATTGGCTCAAAGGCCGAGGGTTTCAAACTTGATCCAGAGCTGATCAAACGCATCTTTAGAGAAATTATTGAACTTTCTGTTGAAGCTCAGAAAAGACCATAAGGACATACCCCTAGTAAGACAGGGGTTCATACCTAACCCATGAGGGCCGGGACTTATTGATGCAAGAGAGATCAAAGTCTAAGTTTACCGTTACAGTCGTTGGCGGTGCTGGGAAAATGGGCCTTCTCCTTAGCAAGATCCTGAAAGATAGAGTTGGGGCTGTCAGAATAAGCTCAAGAGATAGCATGAGGGCAAAAGAAGCCGCAGAGAGTGTGGGCGTAGATTGGGTTTCTAATGACCAAGCACATACAAGTGATATCGTAGTAGTTTCCGTTCCCATAGATCAGACTGTCGAAGTGTGCCAGAACTTGGGCCAAAGGATGAATGCCCAATCACTACTTGTGGATATTACATCCGTGAAGACAGGCATCACTGACGCCGTCGTAGGCAACACACCGTCCTCGGTTGAGTACCTGAGCCTCCATCCGCTTTTTGGCCCTCAAGTCAGAGACATCAGAGGGAGGAGATGCATAGCAGTTGAGGCAAGGGGCGGACCATTAACTGACAAATTCCTTAAGATACTTAGCGAATGTGGAGCGTCAGTAAGAAAAAGCACAGCTGAGGATCACGACAAAGCAATGGCGGTTATCCAGGTGCTTCACCACCATGCTCTGCTTGCTTTTTCTTCAGCCCTGAACAAGGTCGCGCCCAACATGGGTCTTTCAGAATATGTCACGGAGTCACTTGAAAAGACCCTTCAGAACCTTGAGAGCATGCAATTGAATTGGCAGACAATATCTGCGATCCAGAAGTGTAATCCATATGCGCAGCAAATCAGGGAAGCCTTCGCCCAGACATCAAATGAAATGCTCAGTTTCAACGAAAACTCCAGAGCTAAGCTGCAACATGCAATCTCACTCCTGAGATCGCCGTAGAACCATGAAGCCACCAGCCGTTCCATAAACGTTATACGTTCTCTCACATCTACCTTAGCAAGTGGTGTCATTAAAATGTGTGAGACATGTGAGGAGCCGAGATGGAGCACGTGGCTACTATTCAACTGTTCCAACTACCAGGAACATCCAGACGACGCCGAGATCGGAATAGCAGTGATCACCAATGGGGCTAGGGCGCCTGAGATAACGGCGGCCATGGAAGAACTAGTCTGCAGCCTATGTGGGGCCCCCTTTGAGGCTGTCGGTGAGGAAAGCGCATTAACTCCCTGCCTAACTCATGATCTTGAGCGCTTCAAGTCCTATGGTTACGCTACGCTGAAGGACGATGAGGTCATAGGCTGATAGAATAGTAAGAGAGACCCGGCATTGTGGAACTGCTAGGGCCTCTCCAGTCTCTTCAAGATCTCCTCTTTAAGCATTATACTCACTTTCTTTGCTTCTACTTTGCCTCTCACTTGTCCCATTATCAGGTTCATGAATTTTCCAGTGGCTGCCTCCCTTTGCTGCTTTAGGAGCGCCATATTCTTATCGATCAAGTCGCTTATTCGAGACCTCAATTCCTCATCGCTGATCATGCCCAGACCTAGTTTTTCTACAGCCTCCTTGACATTGAACACGGGCTTTTCCGCAAGATATTTCAAGAGATCCGGAACAGCCTCCTTCACCGTTAGACCTGAGTCAACTGCATCGAATACCTCATTTATCTTCTTGTCGTCGAGATTCTCTACGGGAACGCCTTCCCGACTGAGGCTCTTGATCGTCTCGGTCAGGGTTGTCGCCAAGAATGAGGGGGCGATCTTGGTCTTCTTCCCGATTTCCTCAAAGAGGGGCAAATGATCTGAGTCAGCAAGTTGCTCAGCCAGTTTGCTATTGATCTGATATTCCTGTGTGAGTTGCCCGACTAGAGCTTCTGGCATTGGTGGGAGGTTCATTCTTAGATTTGATAGCCTAGATTCTGTCACGGGTACCGGAGGCACATCCGTTTCAGGGTACATCCTTGCAGCTCCAGGCCGCGGCCTCATGTATCTGCTGGTCCCATCTTCGTTGGCAGCTCGTGTTTCTTCGGGAACACCCCTCAGGCATTCTTTAGCCCTCTCAACTACTGCTCTCAGAGCTTCTCGAGCTTTTTCCTCGGAGTCTGTGACAAAGACAACGGCATCTTCTTGTGAAGCATTCAAATATGTCCTGAGCTCTTCAACTTCGGCTTGTGTTATTCCATAGTTTGGCAACTCGTCTGTGTGAAATATGCCTCCGACGCCACCCCAGTAGGTTGCTCTCTGAGACATTTCTGTTCCGAGCCTAGAGCCCTTTTGGAGTTCTCTGCCAAGAAGCCCTCCAAATCCCGGAAGCAAGACCGCAAGAACTAGGCCACCTCTCTTTAGGGTTGATGCGATGAGCTTTGAATTGGTCTTTGCGAAAATCTCTGAGACCTTATGAAACTCTTGTTCAAAGCTGTCATCTTTCAGTCCTCTAGCGATAAGCTCGTCCCTCATTTTCAGAAGTTCAAGCTGCCTTCCGACTTCGCTCTCGACTATCTCAGCTATAAGGTCAAGTTTCTGGACGCCTTTGATTTCTATTAGTGCGCCCTTTCTTATCGAAACGTTCAGATCTTGCCTTATAGTCCCCAGCCCTCTCTTGACCCTTCTAGTGGCTCTTAACAGTCTACCGATCTCTAGGGCGACTGCCTCAGCCTCTTTGGGTGAATGGATAGAAGGAGCTGTAGCCATTTCTATAAGGGGGATTCCGAGGCGATCTATTCGGTAACTGGTGACCTGCCCCGACTCTCCGGTCTTTCTGGCAGCATCCTCTTCAAGGCTTATGTGTTGAATCTGAGTTTTCTCCCCTTTTCCAACGTAACCGCCTAGGGCAATGACACAGGTCCTCTGGAAGCCGGTGGTGTTTGAGCCGTCTATTACGATTTTCCTCATTACGTGGATCTCATCGACTGGTTTAGCATCAATCAACAGGGCTACTGTTAGAGCTATGTCGATTGCTTCTTCGTTCAGCCTGTGAGGAGGCTCCTCATCCATCTCCACCAAGCACGTGGTGTCGTCTGAGGCTTCATATGATATTGTCTTTCCTTTCTTGAATTCGAAGAGTGCTGCTTGGTCTGTCTGGCCCAGCTCACTCTGGGTCGGCCTTAGTAGCCTGCTAAATTCGATGTTGTGGGTTTCCGATAGCTCTGTTGGGCAACCGCAGAATAGTTTGTGTTTTGTGTCGAGTTGTTGGTGAATCTCAAGACCCACTTTCAGACCTGTTTCCTGATAGTTGACGCTCGACAAGTCTAATCATTCAATACGGTTCTTTGCGAGAACTCTCCTGCGAGATTCTTCAGAAGGATCTTCTTTGCTGCTTCTGGATCCTTGGTTTGGCCGAGCACCCACATCATCTTTACGAGGGCGGTTTCTGGAAGCATGTCTTCCAGCGGTATGACCCCGAGACTGATGAGGTCACGTCCTGTTGTGTAGACGCTCATGTTGACTCGACCCCACACGCATTGGGAGGTCATTACGACAAGTATGCCTGACTGAATCGCCTTTGCGATGGATGCTTGGAGGTTCTTGCTGACGTGACCTAAACCGGTTCCTTCAATGACGATTCCGCAGTACCCTTGGTCTATTGCCCAATCGATTGGGCCGTCGCTCATTCCCGGATAGAATTTTATCAGGAACACTCTTTCTTCCAGGGATGTTCTCAGATCGAGTTTTCGGTTGCGGTCGCGCTGGACATAGTTCGGGTCTAGTATTTCGAGGGAGGCATTCTGAAGATCATATTTGGCAAGCGGCAGTGAATTAACGGACCTGAAAGCGTATCTTCCACTCGTATGACACTTCCTAACCTTTGTTCCCCTGTGTATTGTTACTGCTTTGTCCGAGGAATCTCCATGCATCGCTACTGCGACCTCAGCAAAGGGCGCTTTTGAGGCTACTGCTACCGCTCCCATTAGGTTGGTAGCTGCATCTGAGCTTGGCCTGTCTGAGGATCTCTGGGATCCGACGAGAACTACCGGGACTGGAAGATCTCTGAGCATAAAGCTCAAGGCTGCTGAGGTGTAGGCCATTGTGTCAGTTCCATGACAGACTACTACTCCGGCGGTTCCGGCGCTTATCACTTCAGATATTTTCTCAGCCATCCCAACCCAGTGCCGGGGAGCGATGTTTTCACTAAACTCGCTGTATAGGATGTGGGCGGTTATGTCAGCCAACTCTGAAAGCTCGGGAACTGCACTGTAGAGGTCAGTAGCTGAGAGTGCGGGCTGAACTGCTCCTGTTCTATAGTCGACTCTGCTTGCTATTGTCCCGCCGGTGCTGATTATGTCGATTCTTTCGAGTCCTTTCCTGCTTGTTGGCTGTGAGGTACTCGTGAATGTTGGTTTGGCTCCGGTGCCTGTTCTTTCGATTTTGCTTGTTGGGGTTATCTTGACTCCTATGTTGTATCCGCTTCTCAGTTTGATAACTATGTGCTGGTCGTCTCCTGATTCGGATCTTGGCATTAGGCCTCCTTCGTAGACCTCCCCGTCCTTTTCGATCCTCACCATATCTCCTATCGAGGCCTTGGCCTCGCTCAGGAACTTGTATGCTTCACCAGAATACCCCTTCAACTCAATTGTTGACAAGCTTTCATTGACACTCCAACGTGATCATACCTATGGTCAGGCACTCTTATCACTCAGACTTTTCGACATGTATGGGCCTTCCAAGCCATATCCGAACTTCATAAAGTACCTTCTCGAACCGATTGCGCTGGTAATCAGGATCTTTTTGCAGTCATACTTGGTCCAGGCTATCTTTTCAGCCTCGCCCAGCAGGCTGGATCCATAACCCTTGTGCTGCCATACATCTGGGTCTGATTCACCGATTGGGACCAGAGGGCCTAGAACATGGATCTCTCTGATCAGCGCAGCTCCTTTTTCAACAATTTCTTTTCTGTGAGCTTTTCTTGAGGGGATCCTTAACCTTGCGTATCCAACCAGACATTCCGAGTCTGGGGCCTCTATCGAGATGAATATCTCTTCCCCTTCTGAAGCTTCGTAAGTCCGCGTAATCAACCTCAGATCGTCTGGCGTCGGAGGATTCTCATGTCGTAGGAGCTTATGACCTATCTCTCTGCATCTAATGCATCTGCATTTGATGGCCTTCTCATTCATCCTCTTGAGCAAGATCTCGCGGAGATTACCTTTCTTGACACCATCAAGGATCAGATAGGCAGGGATGTCTCGCTGTATCCGCATTATTCTGATCCAAGGTGGAACCATCTCCTTTACTCTGGTGATTAGCTCAACCGTCTGTTCGAGTTCATACGGTTTGTAAGATCCTTCAAGCCACCAGTCATAGAGCTTGGTTCCCTTCAGAACCAGACAGGGGTAGATTTTAAGCATGTCAGGCCTGAAGCTAGGATCATCGAAGAGTCTCCTAAAGGCATCAAGATCCTTTTCTGGATTAGATCCTGGAAGACCAGGCATCATGTGTGCAACGATCTTTAGACCCGAGTCTTTCAGGGTTCTGAAGGACTCTATCACCGTGTCTACGTGATGACCTCTGTCAACTAGATCGTAGATTTCATCGTAGAGGTTCTGGACTCCCACTTCGACTCGGGTTACACCCATGGAGAGCATGTTATCAACATCTTTTCTCGTGGCGTAGTCTGGCCGGGTCTCCACTGTCAGTCCGACAATTCGGTTCTTGCTCCAAGTTGCCTTCTGCATTGCGTCTTCTAGGTTTTCTGAACTTTCGCCTGTGACGGCATCGAGACAGCCTTTGATGAATTCTCTTTGATATTCTGTTGGAGAGGCTGGGAAAGTTCCTCCTTGGATTATGAGTTCAATCTTGTTTATGCTGTGGCCGATTTCTTTGAGTTGTTTCAGCCTACTTCTGGCTTGCAGGTATGGGTCGAATTTGTTCTGTATCCCCCTCATTGCAGCAGGCTCTTTTCCGGTGTAGCTTGAAGGCACATCTTTCTCGTTTGGACAGTATGCGCATCGGCCGTGAGGGCAATCTCGCGGGTAGCTCATTACTGAGACGATGTTAACTCCCGATATGCTCCTGACATGTTTGATTTGAAGAGCGGGGAGCAATTTCTCTCTCTCCAGTCGAGACGCTAGCGAGAGAATTTCCGAGTTCTTAGGCAGCACTTTGAGGTGGTGACGCTTGCTGCTTTGGATCTTCAGTCTGTTTACATCGAGCTGTCCGTCTGCATTTTCAAGAAGTTTGTTCAGTACTTCTCGACATGCGCTGTTGCGTCCGTCCTGATCCATTGATTGTTAGGGCCACCCGTGAAGTTCAGTGACTTTAATCTATCCCCTCTATATCAATCTGCATAATCTAAAATGAGTGGGATGTTGCGTACACTCTTACTTGTATTACTGATTGCATCGATTCTTTTTCACGTTCCTGAAACATGGACAGATAGCAGACCGCTCTTTAACGGAAATGAGGCATATACTCACCTGGTCCAGCAATGCAAATTTGGGCCTCGGCCACCTGGCTCAGCAAATCTGAATCTTTGTCGAGACTACATAACCAATAGGCTTGAGGCTTTCGGTTGGAACGTAGTCTTCCAACACTTCACGTACAGAGGTGTAAGATGTGTGAACCTTGTTGCTCGATGGCCATTGCGGGGAGGGGATGCTTCCGTTCTTCTCGGCGCTCATTATGATACTCGTCCAAAGGCGGATAATGATCCCAACCCTACATACCGTGATCGCCCAATAATCGGTGCTAATGATGGTGCAAGCGGCGTGGCGATCCTCATGGAGTTGGCCAGGGCTCTTCCTACAGATGTCAGGTCAGATGTGGAGCTGGTGTTCTTTGACGCTGAAGACTCCGGCATGATAAATGGATGGGATTGGATCGTGGGTTCCACACACTACGTGAAACAACTAAGCACGGAGAGGAAAAAGGAAATAAGATCCATGATTCTTTTGGACATGGTTGGCGGCGAGGATCTGCGCTTCAGTCGTGAACTCTACTCTTCAAAGACGCTCCAAGACAAGATTTGGTCAATCGCTCACGAGATGGACTATGATCACATATTTCTCGACAAACCTGGGGCGTACATAATAGATGATCATAGACCGTTCCTTGACGTCGGAATCGAGTCTTTGGATTTAATCCACTATCCTATGCCGTGGTATTGGCACACGATCGAAGATACACAGGACAAATGCAGCAGAACAAGCCTCGAAATAGTCGGAGGTGTCCTTGAGATGTTCATAGTTGGGCAAGCCGTCGATCACATTCCAAAGACCACTTCCAGCACCTCAGAGAGAACAAACACAAATGATACAGAGAATAGCCCACAACTCTCACCAATACACGGACTTGGCCTTATTATGTTCCAGCTCTTGGTGGCTGTGGCAGCGTGTGTTTTCTTGGCGGTGATTCTATTAGGGCGCCACTTCAGGAGCAGAAGCTTTGAGTCACAGAGCCCGCGGTGTTCGTTGAGACAAAGCTTTTATTGCACTTTGCCGCCGGGCTAGAATCCATTATGGTGACGAGCTTGAAAGCAAGACTTGCAGGCGGATCACTACTTTTCATTCTGGGATTTGTCGGATATCAAGTGGGGGTCCACCTTCTTCCAGGCGGAAGCCAAACGTTAAGGGGGTATCTTGCCCCCTTCATGCCCAAAGGGCCCGTTCCGACAGAGACTCTCGGGCTAGCTTTGCAGTTCAGCGGCGGAATAGTCGCAATAGTAGGACTGGTAGTGTGTCTGAGTGCTCTTGCTCAGCCAGTAGTCATAACTCAAGAGGCGGAGTCCGCTCCCCCTCCTCCCGCTTCGGCTCCTGTCACTGCTCTGAAGATACGCTGCCCTTTCTGTGGTGAACGTATGGACGAAGGGACTATATTCTGCCCTGCGTGCGGCAGATCTCAGAAGTAGTTTAGAATCTTTTTCTGGAGCCTCTGGAGCCTCTTCTTTCGCCAGCCCAGTTCTGCCCTGCCTTTCTTCCCAGCAGAAATCTCTTGGCATGGGTGTTTCTGAATCGTATTCTTGGAGGAACAGATCTGTGTGGGATTCCTTGAATCTTGGGCGTCTGACTTCTGACTTTTCCAGCTTTCGTCAATGATCCGTGAGTTGGCATCGCTTTCGACCTTGCCGATATCTCTTGGATAAGGGTGATTTAAGGATGTCTTCTACAATGGAACTCTCTTTCCAGAATGGTCTCTGGTTGTAACTCCAAAGTCCTTAAGATCCTTTAGTGTCTCACCGTGGAAGACAGGGCCATCCTTACAGACCCTGTAGGAGTCTATGGCACAGCTTCCGCATATTCCCATGCCGCACTTCATTATCCTTTCAAGGCTTGCTTGGACTGGGACTGAGTATTTTGAACCTAGGTCAACTATCTTCTTGATCATCAGCTCTGGGCCGCATGTGTAGATGATGTCATAGTCACTCTTTTCCAGTTCAGTCTCAGCCACTTCCGAGGCCACGCCTTTGACCCCATAGGCACCGTCTTCAGTCACGGGGGTTACATCTCCCTCTACGGCTGCAGCGTTGATTCTATATCTTTCCAAGAAGAGCAGCTCTCCTGTGACTTTAGCCCCAACTATTGCCTTGAAATAATGTCCGTTCTTTGCAAGTAGATCCGACAGAGGCCCGAGAGGTGCGCCGCCTGCCCCTCCTGCTATGATAAGGGCCCTCTTACTACCCGTGAGCTTGTACCCAACGCCGTAAGGTCCTCGGATGCCTATTGGTTGTCCTGTCCTTCTGAAATATAGTGTATTGGTCGCACGACCGACCATCTTAACTGATATTGCGACGGATCCGTCCTCGAGAGCATAAGAGATGCTCATAGGGATCTCGTCAAGACCTGGGATCCAGATCATCAGGAACTGTCCGGGTTCGGCTTTTGACGACAGTTTATCCCTGAAGAATATCGACTTAATACTGGCGGTTTCCACTGAGCTTTTTTCGATTCTTACGATTCTCGGCTTATGGATGATCCTTCCTTCTATTGCTTCTGATTGCATCTTACCCCACATGCGAATTATAGAGGACAACTGCATCTCGGTAGAGTCTTAAAGCCTTTCATGTTCAGTCCTGAAAGAAATGCCTTGTCTGACCCATCGTCTGAATATCAAGAGGTTTCACATTGACTACTATGGGGAAATCTCTGACTATATCGCCGACTATAAGGCAATTGTGTGCGGGAAGGTCCTTCACTATAGATCTCAAGCTCTCAGCATCTATCTTGGCTACCTTTGATATAGCGTCCAGGTCATGCTCATTTGTGATGTTGAACATGAATATGTTGTCAGCCTGCCTGTAGACGCTCTCTTGTACTGTATCTGGCTGATTTGTTATGAAGGTTGTGAATACGCCGAGGTGCCGCATTCTCGTGATTATGTCTTCCCAGTAGGTCTCTCGTAGATAGAAGTGAGCTTCTTCAGCGAAGAGGAAAACCGCTTTAAGTCTCATTTCGGAAAGCTGTTCAGTCAGTTTGCTTATGAATAATTCAACTACTAATCTCCGACTTATGGCATGTTCGTCCTTCATGTTAATTATGAATGCATGACCTTCATTCATCTTCTTCTCGAAAAGACTGAAATCAAATCTCTCACTGATGTCGTCGGTGAAGAGTTCCAGATCCATCAAGGTATTGAACCTTGAGTAGATCGCTTCTCTAACACTCTCGTGACAACTAAATCTCCTGATCGCGTCATTCAGGGAGTCTAGTTTGAGGTTTCCACTCCTTTCGAGTTCATTCCAGATTCTAGAGAAGACCTTCGAGGAGGTCCTCGGGAGATCCAAGGCGTAGATCATTGTGTTCAAGAATGTCTTCAGACCGACTCCTGAGAGCCCGAACTTCAGACTCAGGCCTGGCTTGAGAACCGTGATCTTATCAGCGTATGCAGTTGGTTCATCATTTTTTGTGCGACCTATGTTAACGTATTCTCCGTTGACATCTATTACTAGACATGGTGCACCATTCTGTATAAGACTCAGGATGAGCAGTTTGGATAGATGGGATTTCCCCACTCCTTTCTTACCGGTTATTATGTTCAGCTTCCCATCAAGCATCTTAACGTCTACTGTTAGATGGTCTGATCTCGTTCTCCCTAAGGTGACTGGGCGTTTCCCGTTTCTTGTTGAGGCTAGCTTTTCTATTGAGTATGGGACTATCCTTGAGTTTGTTCTTGATGGGAGCCATGACGTTTCGGTCTTTGCTTTTCCGTCTTCGATCGCCCCCCTGATCTTGCAGATCAGGATTTTGGTGTCTTTCAGGACTGCTATTTGGGATGAGATGTTGAAAGGGTCATAGTCGCATCCTTGAATTGTGTCCTCAGTCATAACGTCCCTTAGTATGTCTTCGAGGATTCCTGGTAGGTTGGCGAATTGGATGTCTATGACTTGGACTATGAGGCCTTTCTTCATTTTCTTGTCGTCGATGTGTAAGTAGTCGCCTTTCTCAATGATCTCCTCTGGCGCGCATATGATCTGAATTGTGTCGCCCTGTTTCTTGTAGATTCTCAGTCAGGATGCCTCCGTCGAGGTTCCGTAGGGTCCGAAGAGGGATCTACGAAAACTCAGTCTCGGCGCCAGCTTCAGCCCATATTCTATTGACAGATGCCTCTGAATCGCTAGAATCTCGTTGGCCGTGAACGTTGAAAGTATGTGAGCTAGTCTGAGGGTCTCCGGGTAGCCTTGTTCTACGATATCGGAATTTATGAGTCGCCCAACCGCTTTGGCAGCCGACTCTTCCGAGAGTTGACGATCAATATCAACTCTGAATGGCAGGCCTCGTGAAGTCAGTTTTGCGACATATACTCTGCCCATTAGCCTGACAGGGGCAGATGGAAACTGTGGAGTGATTATACGATCAATGTTGAGCATGCAAGGGTAGTTTGCCTTGTCCAAGAGTCTTGTAATCTTCTTTCCTGAAAAACAGAGTTTTGTCTCTTTTGAGAAGGCGATAACAGCGTTACCGTTCTCCCTTGATCTATTCAGTATGTCTTCTAGATAGACTGTCGGGTTATCTGGCGTTCCGGCCGTTAGTGAACCGTCCAGTAGGACGATTCCTCTTGAAAGGCGCGAGCAGGCCAGTCTCTGCATCCATCTCTCCAGCGTGTTTCTGAGTCTCGAGAGTAAGCGCTCAGATAGGGGTGACCATGCTGAGTATGAGAGATTATCATTTGCACGCGATCTTCTGTTGAGAGATCTTGCGATCAAGTCGTTCAGATGGAAGGCTAAAGGGCCACATCGCGTGAAGTTGTAACTCAAACCCTCTCTCCATACAAGAGCTCCTCTTAATGCGTATAGAAGGCCCTGTTCTGACTCTCCGACTCTTACGCTAGAGACATCTACTGCCGCTACAGTACAGTTCCCGATCACCTTCGCTATAGGTGCAGGTTCGTCGATTATTGTGGTGTTAGCCAGGTTCAGGTGTGGTTCTTCCTCAACCGCATCTTCCAGTTCACCCTCCACCGTAGTGACTTCTCTCGGCTCGAAGAAACCTCCGCCGAGCGTTCGCATTGATTCGCTGCTCAAGTTAAGTAGAAAGTCAGGTAAGAGGATGTTTCCAGATTCTTCTGAGAGTAACATACTTATCTTTGAGTGTTCAAATCCTATGTCTTGGGTGCGGTGTGTCAATTAATTTCCCCCCAAAGCGAGTTTGTCCCCCAAACTCCTGCGACCGCCGCACCTACTTCTGGTGTCGGCCGCTAGCTGCTCGGCTCAACGCGTTCTCCGGCATTCCCGTTTCCCCCTTCTCTAAGGCTGTTCAGTGTCTCTTGGACTTCTCTTGTTCCTGCTGTCGTTAGCCGGTAGCTGCCTTTTCCTGATCGCTCAACTATTCCAGCTTTGGTCATGTCTGTCAGAGTGTTCTGGATAGTCTTCTGCGCTTTCCCTATCGCCTGAGAGATCTCTTTTATAGTAGACTCGTCGGTTGTCCTCTTTCCAAGTTTGAAAGCTACCTGATTTGCAAGTAGGATTGCTGCTAAAGCTTGGTCTGCTGAGAGATCTGATCTTAGCATTATTGGTTGGCCGTCAGTTGTTAGATTGACGAAGACTGAGACTTCTTCCAGAAGTTCTAGGTAATCTGGGCTGTAGATCAGTTTGGAGGCCAAATCATAAGCTGGGTAGATCTCTGCGATGTATTGACTGATTGCTTTGAGGACTTTATCCGGTTCGCCTTCTATTGTGTGTTTGAATCCGCCGTGTTCTATCTGGACCTTAAGTTTTGAGTCTTGGCTCATTCTTTCCCACCTCACGCTACAAATTTGGTAAGTACGCTGTTCATGAAGAAATCAAGCCCGTAGGTTGTTATGCGGTATTCGCCTTTGCCAACTCGCTCTACTAGGCCTTCTGCACTCATCTCGCTTATTCTGCCAGCAACAGTTCCCGCGGTTTTCTTCGTGTGGGTGATTAGGTCTCCTATTAGGGCGCGGTCTGAATCGAGGTTCTTAGTGATATAACCGAAATGGACCTTTGAGAGATGAAGCAGGATCAGTTCTCGGTCTGTCAAGTTTTCTGTGGAACCGGTGACCACTACTCCTTCGGGCGTAAGTTTCATTATTCTGGAACACGAGGCGAGGAACTTTTCTTCATCCACTGTTAAGGTAAGCTTTGATATGAACTCGAGTCTAGGCATGACCTCTGAGATGAAGCTGATCAATTCTCGAATGACTTCGTTGGCATCTCCTTTGACCCTCTTCTCCAGATCCTTGTATTTGACCCAGGCCTCAATTGTTTTATCTTCGCTCAACCGGAATTCCTCCTGACTTCATCGGTTTTATGACGTTTTCTACCCAGTTCTTTCCTGCTACCGTTAGCCTGTATGTGTCACCTTCTCTGTAGGCTAGGCCTTCACGTTTGAGTTCACTTAGTCTGCTTGCGAATCCGACGGATAGGAATCCGCTGAGGCTGAGTAGGCGGCTGAGCTCTCTTGGTCTGAGTCCTTGCGGGTCCATTGAGTAGAGTAGAATTGCCACTGCTTCTCGATCTTTCAGCTTGTCTCTCGTTATTGTGAGGACTGGGCCTTCGGTTGTCACCTGCACTATGCCTGAGAGTAGGTCTTTCTCTGCCATGGTGGTTGATTGGGCGGAGATCATGCTGTCTATGACTTCTAGCCATTCTGGGAACTCTTTGACTCGGTCGATTATCTCGTCGTCTAGCTCTATGTCACCGTAGCTTCTGTGGAGTACGAGCCTGACCTTCAAGGTAATTCTGGTGTCTTTGTCTATGTTATAAGTATATAAGATTTGCCGTAAAGTATGAAGTATACGTAACGTTTAACGTCAACGCATTCTAGACGTCTTACTGTCCAAACCCTTAGATCGACCTAAGCCTCCTCAGGATGTCATTCTCCACCCATTGCACGCCAGCACCGGAAAGAGAGTACTTACCGTTTTCCGCAACCAATCGGCCCTCCCTTCTAAGTTCGCTTGCCCTGGCTCTAACCGCTTCGGGCTTCATGGTTTTCCAGCTTGAGCTTAGGAGAAGGCTCAGTTCTTCACATTCGATCGCTTGTGGTCGGGCAGCGTAGAGGAGAAGTGCTAAGGCCTCTTTTGCCTTCAGGTTGTCTACCGGAACGGTCAGTCGGGGTTTGCCTTCCTGCGTGAGTTCAACTATTCCTCCGAGGGATTGGGTTACTTCTGTTCGTGGAGCTTCGAAATCGCCCAATGTCTTCTGTGACGGCTGTTCGTCACTGCGAGCCTGATGAATATCTTCCAGGAGTCTCTCGAAGCATTCCTTCACATAGGTGAAATCTCCTTCGAGTTCAACTTCATAGTCTCCACGCCTTATTCTGAATCTCAGAGTCTTCTCGTCAACCAATCGAGCTTTTCTCCTACGTATCGTTTCAAATACATTCTTGTAAAGGTTGGCAATCTGCTTGTAAGGTCAGTTGATGTTTTGAAACGTGTCCGTTGCTGTTTTCGGAGTTGCTGCTCATTTGTCCAAGCCGGCCAGTTCCTCGGCTAGGAGGCAAAGTGAGCAGAAGTCAAGGTTGCCTTTGCCTGTTGCTTTGGCTGCAGTCAGCATCTGACGCACGTATGCAGTCAATGGTACGGGCACATGAAGTTGTGTCGCTTGAGACAGGGCAAGATCTAAGTCTTTCTCCATCATTCTTACTGTGAAGGCCGGTGTGAAGTCACGGGTTACAAGCATCTTAGTTTTGTAGTTGGTGAATGGTGAGGCGATGGCGCTGTTATTTATTACCTCGAGCATTTTGTCAGCTGCCAAGCCGGCGCGTTTTCCAAAGACTAGGGCTTCTGCCATCCCTTGGCAAGTAGCTCCGATTATCATGTTGACTGCAAGTTTCATGTAGCGGGCTTCCTCACCAAGTCCTAGATAGAATATCTTCTTGCCCAGCACTTGCAGAAGCGGGAGAGCCCTCTCATACGAGTCTTGGCTTCCAGAGACCATGATCCCGAGTGTTCCTGCCTCAGCCATAGCTGTACTTCCGCTAACAGGCGCGCGAAGGAGACTAACATTTATTTCTTCGGCTGCTTTGGCCAACTGTATTGAGGTGTCTGGAGAGATCGTGCTCATATCGACTATGACGCTGCCTGGTTTTGCCCCTGCGAGAACCCCACTTGGGGGCAGAGTAACTGTCTCAAGAGCTGCCGAGTCTGCAACCATCGTGAATATGATTTCTACTTCTTGTGCCAATTCTTTTGGCGTGCTGGCCACTCTTGCACCCAGATTAGCTAGTTCCGCGGTTCTCTCGCGCGTTCTATTATAGACTACAAGAGCGTAGTCAGCATCGATCAGCCGCTTTGACATGGGCCGGCCCATATTCCCGATTCCAATCCACCCAATCCTTGACTTCGACACTTCTCGAACCTCCCTACAGAATAAGGATCCAAGTAGCTTCATTGACACTCCCACGGCTTTAGCCGTGGGATTCTAGCTTCTATCATGTTCATTGGTTGGTGGGTCATCGCCCTTTTAGGCTGCCACTTCATTCCATCCCATTTTAGAAGGTTAGGGTGTGTCATCACCCTGATAGCTGTTCCTCCATTATGGAGGTTTGCCATGTTTAGAACACCAATAGCATCTCTGTTTGCTTCTAATCCACATTCTAAGCATTTGAAGAGTCTTCCTTTTCTCTCAATATTTTCTGAGTCACATCTTATGCATATTGATGAGGTTTTGTACTCGTTGACTTCTTTCACTCTTACGCCGTATTCCTGCGCTGTACACTTTAGTCTTTGAACGAGGTAGTTGAAGCTCCAGAAGTTATGGATCATAGCGTTGCTCTTCTTACCCTGATCATTGCCTTCTCTGATGCCGGTTAGGCTGCCAATAACAATCTTTGAAACCCCTAGGTCATGGAGGTCTATCACTATGTTTCGTATCATGGTGTTGATGGCTTGTCGGAATCTCCGTTGCCTCATCCTGTAGAATCTGCTGAGTCGCTTCGAACTCTTCTTGCCGTTGATTGTTTCAAGTATGCTCTGGCATTCCGCTATTCTCTTGTTCCAGTGCCACCAGTCAGACAGCAGATTTCTCCCGCTGAATGCTATTGGTTGTCTCCATCCTTCAAGCCAGATGGTGAACAGGTTGATTATGCCAAGGTCGATGTAGCATGTCTTGGAGCCTTGCGGCTTGAATAATGACTTAACCTTCACAGCCTGAAAGACACGCCACTTTCCATCCA